>Ga0207646_10000020_pt1 | contig 272909 bp, 251 predicted proteins | sample KBSK5502metaG_FD_184343 | JGI IMG/M metagenome (GOLD analysis project Ga0207646, IMG submission 184343) | Corn, switchgrass and miscanthus rhizosphere microbial communities from Kellogg Biological Station, Michigan, USA - KBS K5-50-2 metaG... | ecosystem: Host-associated > Plants > Roots >... | reverse complement strand
CGTCGTGCTCGAGCCAACGGCCGTCGAGCAGCAGCTCGAGCCGCCGCCGGGAATTCAACCGGAAGTGATGCTGGCACTTAGGGCATACCTGCCAGTTGGTCTCCAGGTCTTTCTTCCAGACGATCGCCCGGCAGGAGTCGCACTTGATCCACAGCCCCTCGGTGCGCACGCGGCGCTCGTCGGGAGGCGTGGGCTGCTCAATCCGCTTTTTCTCGCGCTTAAACCAGGCCATTTGTTGAAACTCGAAAAGTCAAACTCAGAGAACTGAAAACCGAAACTGCTTCTCTCTCAGTAATCAATGCCGCGCTGGGCCAGAATTCCCTTCGTGTACGGGTGCTTGACCTCACGCATCTCGGTGACCAGGTCGGCCAGCTCCACCAGCTTGGGGTGGGCGTTGCGGCCGGTGCAGATCACGTGCACACGCTCGGGCCGCCCGGCCAGCGCCGCAACTACTTTCTCCGCCTCCAGCATGCCATAGCTGATGACGTAGTTGATCTCATCGAGCACCACCAGGTCGTATTTACCGCTCTCAATCTGCGCCCGGCCGAACTCCCAGGCCTCCTGGCAGAGTCGCAGGTCTTCGGGGTCGGTGTCGGCCCCGCCGACCTTCACGAATCCGCGGCCCATCGGGCGGATCTCCATCTTGTCGTCGCCCAGCATTTTCGCCGTATCGAGTTCGCCATAGTGCCAGGAGCCCTTGATGAATTGCACCATCAGCACGCGCAGCCCCTGGCCCACGGCGCGGAACGCGGTCCCCAGGGCGCAGGTGGTCTTGCCCTTGCCGGGGCCTGTGTAAACGATCAGCAGTCCTTTTTCTTCCGGCATAGGGAGGGGTGCAGGGGGGCGACCCCGTAGAGCGAAGCCTGCCCTCCGCAAAAAAAGCACAGGAAATAGTGAGGGCAGGCCGCGGAAAGGTCAAGCGCGGCGTCCGCGTGTCTAGGGCCAGGCTTTGGCCCGCCCGGTCAGGACAACCCCAGTCGGGTGCGGAGGTCTTCCGCCGCTGCGGCAACGCCCTTGCGGGCTTCCTCGGACATTGTCTGGCCTGCGGCTGGGCTCGCTTCGTCCAGAACAAGCCAGATGCCGGGGCGATAGACGCCGCCATCGACACAGATCGCGCCGGTAAGCTGTGTGATTTCCAGCCCGCTGCCGGCCAGCACGAGATCCAGGATGCTGCGGGCTTCGTCGAGCAGATCTTTGAATCCCTGCGAAGCGAGGATGGGGTCAATCTCGCGCGGCACGCCCGCCTCGACCTTGACGAGGTCATAGTCCGGCAGCGAGCGGATGATTGGGAGCTCAACCGCAGCCGTCGGGGCATTCGCGTCGTAGGAGATATTCACGGCCATGGCCAGGAAGCCTTTTTACACCAGCGCCCGCTATTTTGGGTAGGGGCTACCGGAAAGAATCGCGAAGGCGCGATAGAGCTGTTCGGCGAGCACGACGCGGGCCAGTTCGTGCGAGAGCGTCAGCGAAGAGAGCGAGAGCCTCGCCGTGGCCCGGCGACGCAGCGCCTCAGGGAAGCCCGCGGCATCGCCGCACAGGAAGACCAACTCGCGAGTGCCGCGGTCGCGCCGCTCGCCGAGCCAGCGGGCGAATTGCTCGGACGTGAAGGGCCTGCCGGTGGCATCGAGCAGAACCACTGTCGCGGCGGCATCGCACTTGTGTTTTCGCACGACGGCGGAGGCGTCGCGCAGCTCGACGGCTTCGACCTCGGCGTGGTGGCGGATGCGGGCGAAGTAGTCGTCGAGCAGGGCGCGAACTTCAGCGCGCCGCGTCTTGCCCAGCATCACCAGGCGGATTTTCATTGTGGATGTTCTCCGCGCCTCACCTGCTCGGATCGGTCAGCACAACGATCAGTCCAGGCCGTACTTCTTGCGCTTGTCGAGCAGCGTCTTGCGGCTGATGCCGAGGATTTCGGCGGCCTTGGAGATTTTGTAGCGCGTGGCCTCGAGCGTGGCGCGGATGGTTTCTTGCTCGACCTCCTCGAGCGAGCGCAGCGGCGCTCCGGCGCCGCCCGCGCCGAAGCCCGCGGCGCGCACGCTCTCGGGGAAATCCTCCGGGCGCAGAACGGCGCCCTGGGAAAAGATCAGCGCTCGCTCGAGGGCATTTTTCAGCTCGCGCACGTTGCCCGGCCAGGGGTACGCCGCGAGCGCCCGCCGGGCGTCGTCGCCGAGCGCCACGTCGGGCCGGGCGTGGACCGGCCCGAGCCGCGCCAGCAGGTGCTCGGCGAGCGGGAGCAAGTCCGCGGGGCGCGCGCGCAGCGGCGGCACGCTGATGCTCAGCACGTTGAGGCGGAAGTAGAGGTCTTCGCGGAAGCGTCCGCCGGCAACGGCCTTGGCCAGGTCGGCGTTGGTGAGCGCGATCAGGCGCGCGTCAATGTGCAGCGTTTCGGTGCCGCCCAGCCGCTCGAAGGCGCGCTCCTCGAGCACGCGCAGGAGTTTCGACTGGATCGGCGGAGTCAGCGCGGCCACTTCGTCGAGCACGATTGTGCCGCCACGGGCCAGTTCCAGCCGGCCGAGCTTGCGCTCGATGGCGCCGGTGAAGGCGCCGCGCTCGTGGCCGAACAGCTCGGATTCCACCAGCTCCTGCGGCAGGCTGGCGCAATCGATCTTGAGGTACGGCGCATCGCGGCGCGGCCCCAACTCGTGCACCAGCCGGGCCAATTGGTCCTTGCCCGTGCCGCTTTCGCCGGTGATGAGCAGGATGGTGGAAATTTCGGCGACTTTGTGCGCGAGCTCCAGCACGCGCAGCGAGGCGGGATCTCGCGCCACCCAGGTGAGCCGCGCCTGGGTCATGACTCGGCCGCTCCAGTGGCGGCGTCGGCGAAATTGGTGCGCTTCGCGGCGCGCCACAGCCGCTCGAGATCGTAGAAGTGACGCGCGCGCTCGGTGAAGATGTGCACGATGAAGCCGCCGTAGTCAAGCAGGACCCACTCGGCGAAATCGTAGCCCTCGCGATGCGCGAGGCGCACGCCGTGCCGGGCAAGTTGCTCTTCGATGGCGTCGCTGATGGCCTGCACCTGGCGGGCGCTGAAACCCGTGCACAGCAGGAAGGCATCCGTGAACGCGCCGAGTTTTCCGAAATCGAGCAGCGTCACTTCAGAGGCCTTCTTGTCCTGGGCGGCCTCGATGGCCCAGCCCAGCTCAGGGCGCATGGCAACTCGAGGTCTGGGGTGCAGCGAATCCGTTCACCGGTAGAGGCTCAGCTTCCCAATGTATTCCTCCACGCGCGCCGGCACAAGCCCATGGATGGACTGGCCGCGGTGCAGCCGCCGGCGGATCTCGGTGGCCGAGACGTGGCTCGCGACCGTATCCAGCAGGTGCACCGTCGTCCGCCGCAGCGCAATCGCCCGCGGGTCCGCTGGCGCGCCCCGGGCGGCCGGACGCCCCAGCATCTCGGGCGGAATCACCAGGCGCAATGCCTCGGTGTGGAAGCCGGGCCGGCTGGCCACGATGAAGTCGCAGGAGCCCAGCAGCGCCTCATACTCCTTCCAGGTCGGGATTTCCAGGAACGAGTCGGCGCCGAGGATGAAGTAGAGGTGGTCGCCGTGTTGGTGGAAGACGCGCCGGAAATGCCGCACCGTCTCGATGGAATAATAAACTTCGCGGCCGCTCAGGTCGGGCCCCGCTTCGGCGAGCGACGCCACAAAGTGCTGATGGTCGGCGCAGGCCAGCGCGACCATGGTGAAACGATGTGGGAGGGGCGCCAGGATGTGCCGGTGCTTGTGCGGTGGCCGGCCCGAGGGGATGAAATGCACTTGATCGAGATGGAACCGGTGCTGCGCGGCGCGGGCCACGGCCATGTGGCCAACATGGATGGGGTCGAAAGAGCCGCCAAACAAGCCGACCTTGCGTGGCCGCCCGTGCGGATGAGCTGCGGCTTTGTGCGCTGGCGGTGCCGTCAACGCTCCTCCGCGAGCCGGGAGGCTTCGATCGAGAGCGAAGCGGCGCCCGGCGCAGCCTCCGCGGCACGAGGCGCGAGGCGATCGAGCGCGTCGGCCATCCCGCGGACCAGTTGCGGAATGCCCTCGCCCGTTACTGCTGAGATGGCGTAAAACTCCAGATGCTTCGCGGCGCAGAAGGCGCTCAGGCGGTCCAGACGTGTGCGGTCCGTCGTGGCATCAAGCTTTGTGGCCACAACCAGCAGGGGTTTGACCGTCAGCGTCGCGCTGAACGCTGCCAGCTCGCCCTGGATGATCTCGAAATCGCGCACCGGGTCGCGGTCGCAGGTGTCGCTGGTGTCAATCAGGTGCGCCAGCAGCCGCGTGCGCTCCACATGCCGCAGGAACCGGATGCCCAGGCCGGCGCCGGCGTGCGCGCCTTCGATCAATCCGGGCAGGTCGGCGACCACGAAGGTGCGGCCGAAGCGGTCCTTGCCGCCGCGGCCGGGCTCGCCGTCGGCTGAAACCACGCCCAGGTTCGGCTCGAGCGTGGTGAATGGGTAGTCGGCAATCTTCGGCCGCGCCGCGGAGATGCGCGAGATGAGCGTCGATTTCCCAACGTTGGGGAAGCCGACCAGGCCGACGTCGGCCAGCAGCTTCAGCTCGAGTCGCAGGCGGCGGTCCTCGCCGGGCTGGCCTTCCTCGGACTCTCGCGGGGCCTGGTGCCAGGGCTTGGTGAAGTGCTGGTTGCCGCGCCCGCCGCGCCCGCCCTGCGCCACCACGCAGCGCTGGCCCGCGGCGGTGAAGTCGATGAGCTGCTCGCCGGTCTGCTCGTCGGTGACGACCGTGCCGACCGGGACCTGCAGGATCAGGTCGTCGCCGGAGTGCCCGGTGCGGTTTGAACCCTCGCCGTGGCGGCCGCGGTCGGCGCGGAATTCGCGGTTGAAGCGGTAGCGCAGCAGGGTGTTGTCGTGCGGGTTGGCCTCGACGATTACGCTCCCGCCCGCGCCGCCGTCCCCGCCAGAAGGGCCGCCCCGCGGCACATATTTCTCCCGGCGAAAGGCCACGCAGCCATTGCCGCCGTTCCCGGCCTTGACGTGGATTTTGGCTTCGTCAACGAACACGGTGTTCCGCGCTCCGGCGGAAAGGATACGACAGCCTCATTCGGAAGCCTACGATGATTATCCGCAAGGATACGCCGGCGCTCACTCGAAAGCCAAACCAGCCGCGCGTCCGCCCCGAGCGTGCTAGACGCCGCGGATTGCGGTATACTTCCCCTCCAGGCGGGCACCAGCCCATGAAAGCCGCGACCAAAGGTCTCGTCCTCGGCAGCCTGACACTTGTTCTGGCTATTCCTGCCCAGGCGCAGCACGGTGGCGGCCACGGCGGCTTCTCCGGCCGCGGTGGCGGTGGCAGAAGCTCCAGCGGGCACGCATCCCGAGGCGCCTCAGGGCCGGCCGGAAGGCAATTTCGCCCCGCCCCCACGGCGCCCGTGCGCGGGCTAATCAGCCGGCCTTCCCATATCGTGATCTCGCAGGGAAATTTCGTGCCTACCCGCCGCGTCGTACAGCCGGGCTTCGTCGCTCATGTGCGCCACGTCCCCGTCCGGCGGCGGCCGTTCTTTGTGGACCGCCCGTTTGTGTTTTTCGGCTCCCACAGATTCCATCATGGCTTCGGGTTTCCATTCTGCTCGCCGGTGTTTGGCATCGGCTTCTCGACGCGGCATTTCGGCGTCTTTCACAACGAGCTGGCCTGTTTCCCGCGGCCGTTCTTCAGCCCGTTCTTTTTCCCCTTCGCGCCGGTGGAGGGCTCGACCGTCTTCTTGCTGCCTCCTCCGGTGGTGTACCTCGAGGCGCCGGTTGCCGGAGAGCAACAAGTGGAGGAAGCCCCGACCGGCGAGATGGATGTTGTCGGGGCGGAGATTTTGCGGGCAGTTGAGCCGGCTGCGGCCGAACCGAAGGTCGCTCGGCCCGTGACGCTGCTGCAATTGAAGGATGGCTCGATGTACGGGCTCACCGACTACTGGCTCGAGGACGGCCGCTTGCACTACGTCACATCCTACGGCGGCGAGAATTCCCTGGCCATCGAGCGCGTGGATCTCGACCAGACGGTCAAGCTCAACTGGGAGCGTGGCGTCGAGTTTGTCCTGCGGCCCAGGCCTTCCACTCGCTAGCCCGTTGGGCATCCTCCCAAACCTGGCCGCGACGTCCTACTGAGCCCTCTGGCGGGGCGAGCGAAGCATCTCTCCAAGGATTTTTTATCCCCGAAAAGGTTGGCATCAGAACGGCCGGCCGCTTGAGACCGCTGCTTGCTCGCAAAGTTTGGGAGGAAACAAAGAAAGGCGGCCCGCCGCGCGACGGGCCGCCGGAAAACTCGCCGCAGCCTAATTGGCTGTAGCAGCCACAGGCTCGGGCTTGGCGGCCAGAACCCGCTCTTCAGCCGGCAGGACGCTGATGTAGCGGCCGCTGCGCCCCTTATCCTCAAAGCGCACGATGCCGGTGATGCGGGCAAACAGCGTGTCGTCCTTGCCGTGGCCGACGTTTAAGCCGGGCTTGTGGCGCGTCCCGCGCTGCCGCACCAGGATGGTGCCCGCCTGCACGAGCTGGCCGGCGAAGCGCTTGACGCCCAGGCGCTGTCCCTGCGAGTCGCGGCCGTTGGTAGATGAGCCGCCGCCTTTTTTATGCGCCATCGGAGGTTCCTTTCCCGCTGAGTTTAATGTCGCTGACCTCCACGGCGGTGTAGTCCTGCCGGTGGCCGCGAACGATCTTGTACTGCTTGGTCCGGCGATATTTCATGACCGTCAGCTTGGGGTAGCGCGCCTGCGCGACGATTTTGCCGGTCACCTTGGCCTTGGCGGCGTCGGCGCCGGTGACGAGCTTCTCCTCGTCGTTGTGTACGGCCAGCACGTCGGCAAAAGTCACCTTGGCGCCCACCTTGCCGGCCAGGCGCTCAACCTTGATGGTTTCGCCTGGGGCGACGCGGTACTGCTTGCCCCCGCTGCGTATGACGGCGTACATGAAGCCTCCCGAGGCAATCCGGAAACCATCATTATACGGGCGGCGAAGCGCAGGCGTCAACGCAGGGCCGGGAAGTAATAACCCCTAATCGTTGATCGCTTGGCTGGATGTCAGGCGCGGGGGTGTGCCTTGTCGTACACCTCCATCAACTGCCGGACGGAGGCGTGGGTGTACTTCTGGGTGGTGGAAAGCGAGCTGTGGCCGAGAAGCTCCTGGATGGCGCGGAGATCGGCGCCATCGGCGAGCAGGTGCGTGGCAAAGGCATGGCGCAGCGAATGCGGGTGCAGATCCCAGTTGATGTTCACAAGGCCCGCGTATTTCTTGACGATGCGTCCGACCGAGCGCGTGCCCAGCCGGCGCCCGGCGAAGCTCAGGAAGGCCGCCTCGGGGTCGGCGCGCGTGCCGGCCTTGCGCAGCAGCTCGGTGCGCACGGGCCAATAAGCCTCCAGCGCCGCTTCGGCCTTCGAGCCGTAGGGCACGATGCGCTCCTTGCGGCCCTTGCCGCGGACCCGCAACATCTGCTCGTGGCGGTCCATGTCGGCCAGGTTGAGGCCCGTGAGCTCGCTGACGCGCAGGCCGGAGGCGTAGAGTAGCTCGAGCATGGCGCGGTCGCGTCGCACCAGCAGCCGCGACTCGTCCTGGAAGGTGCCGGGGCGGCCCCGCGGTCTCGCGGCGGGCGACTTGGCTTGCTCCCCGCTGGCGCTTATGGCCGCGAGCTGGTCGAGGAAGTTGTTGATCTCCTCGGCGGTCAGCACCGCTGGGATGCGCTTGGGCAGCTTGGGCGTGGCCACCAGACGCGCCGGGTCCTGGGACACTAGACCCTCGCGCACACAGAACTTGAACAACGACCGCAGCGCCGCGAGCTTCCGCGCAATCGAGCTGCGCTCCAGCCCCTGGTCGTGCAGGTGGCCGATGTACTCGCGGATCAGCCGGTGGTCCACGGCGCGGAGCGCGACTTGCGGGCCGTCGGGCGGCGTCACATAGGCCAGGAACTGCGCGAGGTCGCTCTGATAGTTGCGGATGGTGTGCAGCGAGGCGTTGCGCTCGTACTGCAGATAGCGGACGTACTTTTCGATGGCGGCTTTCATGGTTCCACTGCCGGAATCGGGCGCTTCCTATTATAGACTGCAATCGCAGGCCGCGGCACAGAAGACCCGGGTGGCGGGCAGTCATCCCACTCTCGGCTGAGGCGCGCGAAAAACTCCGTTGGATCCTCGAGAAATAGACGCAAGCCGGACGGGCATCCCGGCTTCGCGGGCTCATCGCCACCAGACGACGATAAAAGCGCCCACCACCCGGTCAGAGGCCATACACGACGGCCGCCACCAGCGCAGAGAATCGGTCAGGACTTGGCCGAGACGGCTTCGACGGGCTGCTGTTCGGGCGCAGCGGCTTCCCAATCACAGTTTTCCTTGAGGCAGGCCCGCACAGCGCCCAATTTGCCGCGCTTTTCGACGATGAACGCCGCGCCGCATTTCGGGCAGGGCTCGGGGATGGGCTGGTGCGGGGTGGTGAAGTCGCATTCCGGGTAGCGATTGCAGCCGTAGAAGACGCGCCGGCGTCCCTTGCGCGCCATGCGTTCGACCAGCTCGCCGGTGCCGCACTTCGGGCAGGCGATTCCCAGCGTCTTAGCACGGATGAACTTGCACTTCGGATAGCCCGAGCAGCCGATGAACTCGCCGTAGCGGCCGCGGCGCCGGACCAATTGGTTGCCGCACTCGGGACATTTTTCGTCGAGCGGCTCGTCGGGCTGGCGGGCGCGCCGCGTCCCGCGGAGCAGCCGGCGCGTGGTCTTGCACTCGGGGTAGCCGGTGCAGGCGAGAAACGGCCCGAAGCGCCCGCGCTTGATGGTCATCTCCTTGCCGCAGTTTTCGCAGTATTCGGTGGCGGTCTCGCTTTCCACTTCCTCGCCGCCGGCTTCGGGTGCCAGATCGCGCGTGAAGTCGCATTCGGGGTATTGGTCGCAGCCCAGGAAGAAGCCGTGGCGGCTGATGCGCTCGAGCAGCTTGCCTTTGCCGCACTTCTCGCACTTCTCGCCGGTGGGGATACCGGCTTTGTAGGACTCCATCTCGCCCTTGGCTTGCTCCAGGTCCTCCTCGAAGCGGTCGTAGAAATTCTTGACCGAGCGCCGCCAGGGCAGTTTGCCCTCCTCAATCTCGTCCAGTTCCTCTTCCATGCGCGCCGTGAAGCCGACGTCGAAGATGTCTTCAAAACTTTTCACCAGCAGTTCGCTCACCTTCTCGCCCAGCATCGTGGGGGTGAACCGCCCCTGGTCCTTGCTGACGTATTCGCGCTCGACGATGGTGGAAATGATCGTGGCATAGGTAGAGGGACGCCCGATGCCCTTCTCTTCGAGCTCTTTCACCAGCGTGGCCTCGGTGTAGCGCGGGGGCGGCTCGGTGAAGTGCTGTTCGGGGTGGATTTTTTCCAGCCGCAGCGTCTCGCCTTCGGCCACCTGCGGTAGAGTGCGGCCTTCGCCCTCGGCATCCTCGTCTTTTTCTTCGTCTTCTTTCGAGATCTGATAGACCGCGAGGTAGCCGTCGAATTTCAGCACCGAGCCGCTGGCGCGGAACAGGTAATCGCCGGCAGAGATATCGATCGTCGTTTGATCGAAGACCGCCGGAAGCATCTGTGAGCCCACGAAGCGCTGCCAGATGAGCTGGTAGAGCTTGAACAGGTCGTCATCCAGATGCTTGCGCAGCTCGTCGGGCGTCCGCGCCACGTCGCTCGGCCGGATGGCCTCGTGGGCCTCCTGGGCGTCTTTCTTCGACTTATAGAAATTGGGCTTCTCGGGCAGGTAGCTCGCGCCATAGTTTGCGCCGATCAGCTCGCGCACCTGCGCCAGCGCATCAGCCGAGACGCGCACCGAATCGGTGCGCATGTAGGTGATCAGGCCGACCGAGCCCTCCTCGCCCAGCTCGACGCCCTCGTAGAGCCTCTGCGCCAGCATCATCGTGCGCTTGGCGGTGTAGCGCAGGCGGTTGTACGCCGCCTGCTGGAGCTTCGAGGTGGTGAAGGGCGGCGGCGCATAGCGGCGCTTTTCTTTCTGCGTCACGCTGGCCACCTGCCAGCGCGCGCGCTCCACCGCTGCAACGACGCGCTCCGCCTCGCCCTGGTTGGGGATTTCGATCTCCTCGCCCTTATACTTGGCGAGTTTGGCCTCGAAGATCGGCGGCTGGCCGCCTTCGAGCAGCGCGTGGATGGTCCAGTACTCCTTGGGGACGAACGCCCGGATCTCGCGCTCGCGTTCGACGATCAGGCGCAGCGCCACGGTCTGCACGCGTCCGGCGGAAAGCCCGCGGCGGACCTTGTCCCACAGCAGCGGCGAAATCTTGTAGCCCACCAGGCGATCGAGCAACCGCCGCGCCTGCTGCGCGTCCACCAGGTGCATGTCGATCTGGCCCGGCTTCTCGAACGCTGCCTTGATGGCCTTCGGCGTGATCTCGTTGAACAGCACGCGGAAGATCTTCTTTTTCTCGGCTTTGGTGCGCCCCAGCACCTCGGCCAGGTGCGCGCAGATGGCTTCGCCTTCGCGGTCAGGGTCGGCGGCCAGATAGACGGCGTCCGCCTCCTTGGCCGCCTTCTTCAGTTCGCTCACCACCTTGGTCTTGCCCGGGATCACTTCGTAGGTGGGCTCGAATTCGTGGTCCACGTCAATGCCGAGCTCTTTCTTCGGCAGGTCCTTGATGTGGCCGAGCGAGGCTTTGACGCTGTAGTTGCGGCCCAAATACTTGTTGATTGTTTTCGCCTTGGCCGGCGATTCAACGATGACCAGTGATCGTCCCATGTCCCCTTTTTAAACCCAGTCGAAAAATGATGCGCACGGCGCCGGCGCGCCCTGTGTCCTTTCCGCTACCTCACAGTAGCACCTTCACGAACTGTTTGCCGGGCATCTGCCGGACGATGCCCTTCATCTCGAGCTCAAACAGCGCCGCCAGCACTACCGAGGAGTTGAGTTCGGATTCCTCCACCAGCTCGTCCACGTGGCGCGCCGCATCGGTGCCGAGCAGGTCGTAAAGCTTTTTCTCGGTCGGCGAGAGCGCTTCCGCGAACAGCGTAGCGCGCTGCTCGGCCGTGGTCGGTTCCACCGGGAAAAGCTCGACGCGGACGTCGGTGGGAAGCTCTTCGACGACGTCCTCCCAGCTCGTCACCAGCTTCGCGCCCTGCTTGATCAGTTGATTCGGCGCAAAGCTGGTGGGTTGCGTGGCGTTGCCCGGCACGCCGTAAACCTCGCGGCTGAATTCCATCGCCAGGCGCGAGGTAATCAGCGATCCAGAATACTGCGCCCCTTCGACAACGACAACGCCCAACGGTATCCCGGCGACGATCCGGTTCCTGACCGGGAAGTTTTCCGGTGCAGGGTGGAAGCCCAGCGGGAACTCGGTGATGATGGCGCCGCGCTGTTCGACCAGCGCGAACAGCTTCTTGTTCTCCTTCGGATAGATGATGTCAATGCCGTTGCCGAGGACTCCGATCACTGCGCCGCGGGCGGCAGCGCAAGCGCCCTTGTGCGCCGAGCTGTCAATGCCGCGGGCCAGGCCGCTCACAATCACCAGGCCGCGCGCGGCCAGGTCGCGCGCCAGCCGCTCAGCCATTTGATTCCCGTAGGGCGTCGGGCGTCGCGTACCGACAATCGAGATGCTGTGTCGGGTCAGCACCTGCGGGTCGCCACGAAAATAGAGCAGCGCCGGCGGGTCGTAGATCTCCAGCAGTCGCTTTGGGTACTCCGGCTCGTTCCAGTTCAGCAGACGGCAGCCTAGGCGCTTGACTTGCGCCAGCTCCTTTTCCGCCGCTTTGAGCGGGGCCTGCGAGTGGATGGTCTGCGCCACCGGCGCGGGCAGATGGCAGGCCTCGAGCTCGGTCAGTGAGGCGCGGAAGACGGCCTCGGGCGCGCCGAAATGACGCAGCAGCCGGGCGGTGAGGCGCGCCGCCAGGCCCGGAGTGACTGCCAGGGCCAGCCAGTAGAGGGAAGCGTCCAGTTCCACTGGCGGCGAGCCTACGTGGATGTTAACAAGGCTGTCAAGTCAGCGGGCGGGAACGTCTTTGCGTGGCGCGGCCTGCTCAAGCGAGACTCCGCGAAGTGCCAGCGTGCTCCGCCAAGCGTACTCCCTTCGATTTATGGGGCTTACCGTGTTTTCTCCGTTTCTGGCAGAATACTTCAGGCGCGGCCATCTTACCACAAGCCCGAGGTCCAGTCGGGCCGCGTCAGCAAGCGTGCAGGCCATGTGCTATATTGAGGTGCTTTCGGAAGGCGAGGGGACTTGGCCAGGCTGCGCATCTCCATTGTCGAATACCTGAACACGGCGCCGCTGGTGTGGGGCTTCACGGAGGGGCCGCTTCAGGACCGTTACGACTTGTCGTTCACCGTGCCGTCGCTGTGCGCTGAGGCGCTGCGCAAAGGCGAGGCCGACGTGGCCATCATCCCGGCGATTGAATACCAGCGCATGGAAAGCGTCCCGGGTGGAGTGATCGCCCTGCCGGGGATGTCGGTGGCCGCGAAGGGCGAGGTCCGCAGCATCCTCGTCGTCGCCAAGAAGCCCATTGAGCTGGCGCGGCGCATCGCGCTCGACCGCTGCTCGCGCAGCTCGGCAGCGCTGGTGCGGCTGCTCTGCGCCGGCCGCTGGGGCATTCGGCCCGACTTCATCGAAATGGAGCCCGACCCGGCGGCGATGTTGTCTGTAGCCGATGCGGCGCTGGTGATCGGCGATCCGGCGCTGCGCGTCGCGCTCAAGTGGGAGACGCTGGCGGGCAAGAGCCCGAGCGGCGAGGCCTGCTGCAAGGGCGACCCCAGCGACCAGCCCGTACCGGGCGTGGATACGCTGTTCCTCTATGACGTGGCCCACCAGTGGCGCGAGATGACCGGCCGGCCGTGCGTGTTGGCCCTCTGGGTCGGGCGCCGCGAAGCGATCACCCCCGAGGTGGTCGCCGACTTCTTAGCCTCGAAAGAATATGGCATGGCGCGAATTGATGAGATCGCCGAGGGCGCGGCGCTCAAGCTCGACTTGCCGGCCCGAGCGCTCGAGCGCTATCTCCGAGAAAACATCGACTATTCGCTCGATGCGGAGAATCGTGAAGGGCTGGACGTGTATTTCCGGCGGTGCGCCGAAGCGGGGTTGATTCCTCGCTTCAGGCCGCTCGAGCTGGCCGCGGCGCCCGGCCACGCCAGCGTCGAGTCGCGCGACGCGACTCGAGTTCGTGCGGCGACCTAGGTTTGCAGGGAGTTTGATGGGCATCAGCCAGCAAGAAGCGCTCGAGATGTTTCGCTCCGATGACCTGGTGGGCATCGGCATGGCCGCGCACCAGGTGCGCAAGAAGAAAAACGATCCGCGCATTGTCACCTACCAGATCGACCGCAACATCAACTACACCAACTTCTGCACCGAGTACTGCTCGTTCTGCGCGTTTTACCGGCCGCTCGGCTCGAAGGAAGGCTACCTGCTCTCGTTCGAGACCATTTTCCAGAAGATCGAAGAGATGCTCGAGCTTGGCGGCACGGGCATCTTGATGCAGGGCGGGCTGAACCCGGACCTGCGCATCGAATATTACGAAGACCTGCTGCGCTCGATCAAGCAGCGCTACCCCCGGGTCCACCTGCACTGCTTCTCGGCGCCCGAGATCCTGTGCATCGCCGAGGTATCCGGGCTCACCGTGCGCGACACAATCGCGCGCCTGAAGGACGCGGGCCTCCAATCCATCCCCGGCGGCGGCGCCGAAATCCTCGACGACGAAGTCCGCACCCGCATCTCGCGCCTGAAGTGCACCAGCGATGAGTGGGAAGAGATGCATCGCACCGCTCACGCCCTCGGCCTGCGCACCACCGCGACGATGATGTTCGGCTGCGGCGAGGAGTTTCGCCACCGCGTCAATCACTTCGAGCGCCTCCGACGCATCCAGGAGGAGACCGGCGGGTTCACCGCCTTCATCCCCTGGATGTTTGCGCCGGAGAATACCCCGCTCGGCAAGAAAGTGCCGGAGGCCACCGCGGTGGACTACCTGAAGACGCTCGCCATCAGCCGGCTCTATCTCGACAACATTGACCACATCCAGTCGAGCTGGCTCACGCCCGGCATCAAGGTTTGTCAGGTGGGTCTGCAGTTTGGCGCCGACGATGTGGGCAGCATCCTGATCGAGGAAAACGTCGTCTACGCCGCGGGCGTGCGCAACCGCACCAACGAGGCCGAGCTGCGCCGCATCATCCACGACGCCGGCTACGTTCCCGCCCAGCGCGACACCCTCTACCGCTCCTACGCTTTGAAGTAGCGCTCTCGCTCCACTTCTAGCAGTTTGTTGAAAAAGTGCCATTGCACGTCATTCTGAGCGAAGCGAAGAATCTCTCCTGTGCGAAAAGCCAAAGAAAAGAGAGATTCTTCGTCACCTTCGGCTCCTCAGAATGACCCCTCAGGAAGCTTGTCAACAAGCTGCTGGGTCGGTTGGTTCGCCTCTCTTGTCGCGGCGGCTGATCTGATCCTTCGTTGATTTGAAAGGAAGCATGGCCGTACGCCCCTGCAAGACACCCAATTGGCGTCAGTCGTGGCGGGATTTGTGGACCGTAATTTCGACTTCTTCACCTTCGGCGAGATCGAGCGGCTCGGCGGGATGGAGCGCGCCGTGGCGCCAACGCGCTTGGATACGTTTTTCTGCGGGGAGAGTTTCGTCCCGAAGCTTCGGGATCGGTTTTCGAGTTTCGGGTTCCGCGACAGGCGCCGCGCGCGCCGCAACGGCCCGATCGAGCGCCTCATGGGCCAGCCGGTCCGCTTCGCGGTTCTGCTCCCGCGGGACGTGCTCGATGGCGAAGTAGGCGAGAGAGGCCGCCAGCCGGCGAGCGCGCTCGTGGAGCTGGCGCAGCGCGAAGCTCTTCACCCGGTAGTGCCCCTTCATCTGGCGGACCAGCAGCTCGGAATCGCTTCGAACTCGGAGCTTGCTGATCCGGTGGGTCTGCGCGTAGTCCAGCGCGGCGATCAGCGCGTAGTATTCGGCGACGTTGTTGGTGCCCCGGCCGATCTCCTTCTTGAGCTGGTCGAGCACCTCGCCGTTGGGCCGCCGGATTAGCACGGCGTAGGACGCTGGCCCGGGATTGCCCCGCGAGGCGCCGTCAATCTGCGCGGTGTAGGCGCCTTGGGCATGCTCCGCGGAGCCCTCGGGCTCGGTAAACAGGCGCGGGGAGCGCGGCGGTTGGGGTTTGTGGTGGCGCTTCATCGGGATCGCCCCGCATGACGCCGGGCGTGCTGAGCAGAGCGGCGTCTAACTTTCATTGCCACCAGCGCTGGCCTGCGCCACCGGCTGCACGGAGCAATACAGGATGCGTGTGCACGACTCGCAGTGGAAGATCTCTTCGGAGTTCTCCCGGCGCAGCTCCTGGTAGACGTGGGGGCGCACGCGGACGCGGCAGAGCGTGCAGGTTTCGTCGCGCACCTCGGCCAGGGCCACGCCGTTGTGACGCCGGGCAATGCGCTCGTAGTGGTCGAGCAGGTCTTCGGGGACGCCGGCGACGGCCTGCTCGCGCAGGGCGGTATCCTGTTCGACCTCTTTCTGCGCTGCAGTCTGCTCGGCCGCGATGGTCTGGCGCTCGGCTTGGGCGGAGGCTTCAATTTCCTTCAGGGTCCGTTCGGCGGCCTTGACCTGGCGCTCGTACTCCTCGCCGGAAACCATGCGCTCGAGCAGGCGGTCTTCGGCCTTCGCCATTTCGGCCTCTGCGCCCTCGATCTCGTGCTGCAGCGCTTTATAGGCCTCGTTGGTCTTCACCTCGTAGATCTGGTCCTTATACTTGCGCGCCTTTTCTTTCCATTGCTCGACGTCCAATTCGTATCGCTTGCGGTCTTTCAGGCTGGTGGTTAAGGACTCCTTGGCCGCGGTGAGCTGCTGCCGGGCGGCCGCCACGCGCGCTTCCACTTCCGCCAGGCGCCGGGGCAAGCCGGCCAACAGTGTCCGAAGCTCGTTCAGCCGCAAGTCGATAATTTGCAGTTCGATGAGGTGCTTGATGTTGGGGTGCATCCGAAGGCCATTTTAACACACCGGCCGCCGTCGCTCCCGGCGAAGGACCTGGGTGGTCTTTTTGGCCGCCGAGGGATGGCCCATCCTCATGTGTTTTCTGTTTTCCATTTTTCCCTTATTGACCTGTAGATCATCCAGAACGCCCCGACACGGTTGGCTGAGGCGCAGTGGATGAACGCCGGGCGGTTCTTCGGATCGGCGGTGACCTTCAAGAATTCATCGGCCTGTTCCTCTTTTGGTTCGGCGGTGGCCACCGGGATGAGGAAGTAGCGCAGGCCAAGTTCTTTGGCCTTGGCGGCCTCGGCCGCCGCGTCATATTCGGCGGGCTGGCGAAGATTGATGATGGCCCTGACTCCCTCGGCCTTGAGCCGGGCGAGGTCTTCCAGCGAAGGCTGGCCGCCCGTGCAGATCTGCTTGTCCACCCGAAGGAAGTTGAGGATCTCCGGGGAAATCCTTCTGCGGAGCCTGCTGAGCGAGGGCCGTCGCCGCCACCAAGCTCAGCGCAGCCAGCAGTCCAATCTGCCGTTTCTTCATTTTTTCTTCCCTTCGCGGCTGGCTCAATCCTGCTGGCGGACTTCCATCGTCTGGTCCACCGTGATCGTGGGGTAGTGCAACCCGGAGGAGCTGCCCGACTGGCCGGTGTAGCGCGCCGTGACAGTGAATGCGTTGCCGGAAGTCTCGACCGAGTAGGTGTACCCATCGCGGCCGGCGCGAGGCATGGTGAGCGCGCCGCTCGAGGTCAGCTCGGCCAGGCTCGCGTAGGAGCCGTTCTGCGCGAAATAGGCGCGCTCGGCCTGAGCGATGGCTAGCAGGTCGTTCTGCACGCCGGTGATGCTGATGGCCTGGGTGGCCACGCTGCCCTTTCCGGCGGGCTGGATGCGTTTCAGGTACAAGTAGTAGGTGCCGAGACCGATGGCCAGGGCCAGGACGAGCGCAATCACCGAGCGCATGACGCTGCCATTGTCTCGCCGAGCCTCTCCCGGCGCAAGGTGTGAGCCGGCCGGGCGCGGTGTCGCACGCGAAACCCCGGTGGAAACAGGTTGCGGCCGGCCGCGCCGGGTATCTGCTATACTGGCTGCACCGCCGCATCCCCCTTCCCGGTGGACCGTCAACAGCCAAGAAAACTGCCATGTCCCTGATTGCGCTCGAGGTGGACCGCACTGCGGCCGAAAAAGTTCGGGAACATGAAATCGAGGAGGCCCGCACCCTGCAGCGGGCCATGGTGCCGGCGGCGCCCCTGCAGGCTTACCCGGTTGAGATTGCCAACCAGTTTCGCCCGGTGACGCAGGTCGGCGGTGATTTCCTAGACTACTTCGTGCTCACCGACCACACGCTCGGTCTCTACCTGGGAGACGTTGCCGGCAAGGGCTTGCCGGCGGCCCTCTATGCGGCGCTGGTGGTAGGCGCCCTGCACGGGATCCACAAGACCGGCGAGTCGCCCGCACAGGTGCTGCGGCTGCTGAACAAGCGCCTGCGCAGGCGGGGCATGCCGGGCCGCTACTGCGCGGTGCAGTATGCGGTATTCGATCCGGAGACGCGGCTGCTGCGCTATGCCAACGCGGCTCTCCCGGGGCCGCTGCACCTTTCGGCGCGGGGCTGCCGCGAGCTGCGCGAGGGCGGCTTGCCCGCGGGCATGTTCGATGACTCGCGCTACGAGCAGCAATGCGTGCTGCTCGAACCCGGCGACACTGTCCTGTTTCTCTCCGACGGCCTCACCGAAGCCATGAATCCCGACCGAGAGGAGTTCGGCGCAGACCGCCTCGTGAAGACTTGCGAGGAGAACCGGAACGCTTCTGCCCCGGCGCTGCTGGATGGAATCTTCGCTGCGGTAGACGTGTTCGTCGCCGGCCATCCGCAGCACGACGATATGGCTGTCGCCGCGCTCAAGTTCGGCCCTGGGGCGCCTAGGGCGGCGCGGTCCAACCGGCTAACTCCGCTCTGGCCGGCCACGAGCGCTAGCGCTCCCGATACGCTCGCTCAGCGCCGGCGGTAGCTAATCTGGGCGGCGAGCAGCAGCCCGACCCGCCCCGCCAGGCCACTCCCTCGGAGTTGATGGAGGCCGCTCAGAGCACCGACCTCCGCGAACCGAGCACCGAGGCGGCCCATCACTCCAACGGCTGGATGATCATCGGGCTTGTGGTGCTCGCAGCGGTGCCGGCAATTGCGCTCCCGCTGACCAACCGAAAGGTTGCTGCCCCGCCACGGCCGCGCAGCCGTGCATTGGCGCCCTTACCCGTCAGTGTCCGTAGGCCGGAAATTCTCTCCTCAGGCAGCGTCAATGGTTTGAGAACGCCCCTTCCCTGTTCATCCGAAAATCCAAGCAGCAGGAGCTGCGTGCAACTGAAGATTCCGTGGCTTCGGGTGCGCCCAGGCGCCTCTAAAGTCTGCGCGCCGCGATTGACTCGCTCGGGAGCAGTGTCTACGATAGTGCGCTTCAGCAGTCTGGCTCGGCGCGCGGGGTGAAATTTCTGCGGTGAGGGTTCTGCGATGAAATGGAGACGTTGGGAGTGTATGCGCTCGAAGCTGGGGGGGCGGCTGGCTCTGGTTGCTATGCTCGCTCTTGCGCTGGCGCAAGTTGCGGTGCCGCAAGCGGCGCCGGCAACGCCGCAGGCGCGCCCGCCGCAGCTTCACGTGGTGAGCCATCGGCTTGCCAATGGCCTGCTGCTTCTGATGGTCGAAGACCACGCCGCGCCGGTGATCAATCTCCAGATGTGGTACCACGTTGGCTCGAAAGATGAGAAACCGGGCCGCACCGGGTTTGCGCACCTGTTCGAGCACCTGATGTTTAAGGGTTCGGCGCACGTCCCGCCGGAGCAGCACTCGCGCATCATCGAGGCGGTGGGCGGGTTCGACAACGCCTACACGAGTGACGACGTCACCGTCTACTGGGAAACTTTCCCCAGCAACTATCTCGAGCGCGTGATCTGGCTCGAGGCCGACCGCCTGGGCAGCCTGAAGGTGGACGCGGCGAACTTCCAGTCCGAGCGCGAGGTGGTCAAGGAAGAGCGCCGCGTGCGCGTCGAAGACCGGCCCTACGGCCGGGTGTTCGAGGACCTCTATGCCGCGGCCTTCACGCTCCACCCCTACAAGCACACCACCATCGGCAGCATGGACGACCTGAACAAGGCCAGGCTCGAGGATGTGCGCGCATTCTTCCGCACTTTCTACCGCCCGGACAATGCCACCATGGTCATCGTCGGAGATCTTGACGCCTCCGAGGTGGTCCGCTCGGTGGAGAAGTATTTTGGCGGCATCTCCCGGCCGGCGCAGCCGCTGCCGCGGGTGACCCTGAAGGAGCCGCCGCAGCAATCGGAGCGGCGGCTGACCAAATCCTATTCCAATGCGCCGCTGCCCGCGGTGATCGAGGCCTACCAGATGCCGGCCCTGTTCACGCCCGATTCCTATCCCTTGAACCTGGCGGCGCGCATCCTCTCGGCGGGCGAGAGCAGCTGGCTCTACCGCAAGCTCGTCTATGAGGATCGCCTGGCGGTTGAGGCGGCCGGCTTCGGCAACTTCACCGAGGACCCCAACTTGTTCTGGGCGTTCGCCATCATGAACCAGGGTAAAAGCCCCGCGGACGGCGAGAAGGTCATGGACGCGGTGCTCGAGCAGATCAGGACGCAGCCGGTCGGAGCAGCCGAGCTCGAAAAGGCCAAGAACCAGCAGATCGCCGGATTCATCCTGGGTCGGCAAACGGTGCAGAGTAAAGCGGACGCCATCGCGCAGTACGCCGTCCTCGGCCGCGACCCTGAGCGGATCAATTCGGAGCTCGATCGCTATCTCGGCGTGACCGCCGAGGACATCCAGCGCGTCGCCCGTGAATACTTCGTGCCTCAGCGGCGCACCGTGCTGGTGATCGAGCCGCCCAAGGCGCCGGAAAAAAATTAGGCCATCTCGTGTAGCCCGCCTCTTTAGTGGCGGGGCTTTTCACATTGGAGCCAATCATGCTGCAGAGCAGGGTCGCCATCCTGACGCTGTTGTTGTTGGCGGCATGGTGCGGTGCCGCCGGCGGGCAGGCGAAAAAGCCTGCGCCGCGGGCAAAACAGGCTCCGGCAGAGCCGAAGCTCGTGACGCAGATGCCCGCCGGCGCGCCCGCCAAGCCCTTTCGCTTTCCCCAGGCGGTAACCAGGACGCTCCCGAACGGCCTGCGCATATTTGTCGTGCCAGCGACTTCCAGCGCTCCTCAGCCCGCCGTAACCGTGCGGTTGGTGTTGACCGCTGCTGGTGCGGTGCACGACCCCGCGGGGACCCCCGGCGTGGCGGAGATGACCGCAAACCTGCTCACGCAGGGCACCGACAAGCGCACGGCGCAGCAGATTGCCGAAGCCATAGATTTTGTCGGCGGGTCGCTCGGGGCCAGCGCCGATAGCGACGCCACCTACGTCACCGTGACGGTGGTCAAGAAGGACTTCGAGCTGGCCATGGACCTGCTCGCCGACGTCACCCTCCGCGCCGCGTTTAGCGAGGATGAGCTCGACCGGCGACGCCAGCAGTTGCTCTCCAACCTGCGCGTGGAATATTCCGACGCGTCGTATCTGGCCTCGGCGGTCTTCGATCGCGCCGTCTACGGCCCCCATCCCTACGGCTTGCCCGAGGAAGGCACGCCAGATTCGGTGGTGAAGCTCGCGCGCGGCGACCTGCTGCGTTTCCGCGACGCCTACTATGTGCCCAATCAGGCGCTGCTGGCGTTTGCCGGGGATATCACGCCGGATGCGGCCTTCGCCGCCGCGGAAAAGTATCTCGGCGCCTGGCCGAAAAAAGTTGTCCCGGCAATTCAGACGCCCCCGCCCGCCGCGACGCGGGGCCTGCGCATCTACCTGATTGACAAACCCGACGCCGTACAGACGCAGGTCCGCATCGGCCGGCTGGGCATCCGGCGCAACCATCGGGACTATATCCCGCTTTACGTCACCAACCGCATCTTCGGCGGCGGGTTCAATAGCCGCCTGAACACCGAGGTACGCCAGAAAAAAGGTCTAACCTACGATGCGTCCTCGCAGTTCAGTAGCCACAAACTCGCGGGGAGTTTTGAGGCCTCGACCTTCACCCGGACCGAGACCACCGTCGCTGCCATAAAGCTCGTCGTGGACCTGATTGAGCACATGGCCACCGGTGACGTGACGCCGGCGGAGCTCGACTTTGCTCGCGATTACATCGCCGGCGTGTTTCCCATCCAGTCGGAGACGCCCGAACACGTGGCCGGGCGCGTGCTCAACGTCGCGCTGTTCGATTTGCCCGCCGATTACAACGATACCTATCAGGAAAAGGTTCGCGCCGTGGGGCACGACGAGGTGAAGGCCATGGCGGCGCGCTACTTCAATCCTGCCAGCCTCGCCCTGGTCCTGGTGGGCAACGTTAAGCAGTTCCGCGAACCTCTGAAGAAGGAGTTCTCGAAAGCGAGCTACGTGGAAATTCCGTTTGATGAGGTGGACCTGCTCAGGACGGACCTGCGCCGGCCGAAGGAAGCTCCGCCGGCGACGCCGGAATCGCTCGCGCGCGGCAGCGCCATTCTGCTGGCCGCGGCGGAGGTTGCCGGCGGGGCGGTCCTAGCCGGGATCGAGAGCCTGGAATACTCCGCCAGCGAAAAGTTTTCTGGGCCGCGGGGCGAGTTCGCGACGAAAACAAAGCTGACCGTGGTCTATCCCGACCACGTGCACGTGGAGACCACACTGCCCTTCGGCGTGGTGACCCAGGTCTCCGATGGCCAGACCGCCTGGCAGGCCACACCGCAGGGTGCGGTTACTCTGCCGCCGAATATGAATGGGGAGTTCCAGCGCTTCATTGCCTTGCTGGGTGGCTGGGGAGTGCTGCGGCAAGGGCTCGCGGGAAAAATCCAGGCGCAGTTCATCGGTGAAGAACAGATCGAAGGCAAAAAGGCGCTGGCCGTTGACTGGGTCCTGTCGAGCGGAGGTGAGGGGCAACCAGCTCCCGAGCGAGTGAGGCTCTACTTCGACCCGGAGACGCACTTGCTGATCGGGGCGCGTTTCCGCCAGCCCGGCCCGCAAGGGTTCGCGGATGTGCTCCAGGTCTGGAGCGACTTCAGACCCGTCCAGATCCCCGGCGAGGGAAGCGGCGCAGGCCTGAAGTTTCCCTACTTCAGCCGCACCTACCGCAACGCCGCGAAGTTTTCAGTGATCGCCGTCGAAGAAGTAAAACTGAACACCCAACCCGACCGCGCAATCTTCACCAAGCCAAAGTAGCGCCGCCCGAAAGAAGCCGCGCCCCGCCGCTGAACTAGCCCCCATTGCGCCTGGATGCACTTATCGGCGTTTAAAGCCTTGCCTGAGCCGGGTTCTCTAGGCCTCGAGACAACCCGAGCTATGGGTGGATTTCGCGGGTGATGGCGTCCGCGCGCACCTGCGACACTCACCCGAATTCCAGCTTCGCCGCCTGATTTCAAGACACTTCTTTAACGGGAACGTGGACGTCGTCCGGCAGAATGTGCACTTCCTTGTAATGCCCGTCTGTTTTCCCGCTGTATCGGACGTCCACTGTGGTGAGTACTTGATTCACGGGACCGGTCGGTTCATGCACGATTTTATCCAGGATGTAAATAGCCGGATTTATTCCCGGCGGCAGGTGTGGTCGCAACTCGACCGAATATCCCGCCGTAGGGAAAATGCACTTCCCAGTCACATAAAGAGTGGGAGGCTTAACCAAAGCCGCCCAGCCCGAGCACTTGCCTTGTGATCCCATGTGTGAATAATGCCTCCTTTCAATGTTTGTTCCAGGCATTGTAACTTCATCCGGAGGGAAGAGAGACTCTATGTTATAAATATCCGTTATAAATATTAATTAAGTTTAAATTAGAGCCTCACGCCCCGAGCTACAGTCGGCGCCAAGGCCGCGAGGATCTGGCGATGGAGCATCTTCCCTTGAAGCCGGCATCCATTCCGCATCCTGGATGCGCTGATTTGTAAGTTGGTTTCCTTTTCGCGCGTGCGTGGCGAGGCGGGCGTCGAGGTGGGTAACGTAGAGTCTCAACGCAGGGAAGCCAGAGGAGCAGCCGAACCGCGACCGTGGCGCATAACGAAGCGGCCGGGGCAGGCTTGTCCGGGGTGATAGCGTCAAGGATTTGCGTGGGGTGCGTTTCCAGCCGATCAGCTCAAGATCCTCACCGCACCGCCAGTGGGTATTGCCGCGTGGCTGGAGGAACCACGCCGTTCATCCGCAGATACGCAACGAGCTGGCCGTAGTGGTCGGCGATGTGCCAGACGGCGGTGACCGCAATTCCGAGCTGCGTGTTCGGCCCGGCGTAGGGGCCCTCGACCCGCGCCAAAGCGTTTTGCGCGTTGAGGGTGGCCAGAACTCGGTTGCCGTAGTCGAATGAATCGCGCAGGTATTTGACCAGCTCGGCCTTGGTCCTGGCCTTCGCCGGTCCGCCCTTCTCGCAGTGTTCCGGCGGAGTCTTGCCCTCAATCTCATTGAAAAAGGCGAACTGGGCGCATGCCACGTGCTTCACCTGCTCGGCGAACGAGCGCACTCCTTCGAAGTTGCCCCCGCTCGGGATGAACGAATACTTGGCTTCGGGCATCGCCTCAGAAATGGCGAGGAACTGCCCCTCCGTGTAGCGAAGCGTCCCGCCCACGCTGTCGGCGATGTTTTTGGGGATCTCCTCCTGCTGGGCCGAGGCCGGAATGGCCAGGATTGCGAGACAAACCAAAGCGACGAGCATCGTGAGCTTCAAGGTGTCCTCCTCGAACGGCGTCCGAGAAGGATACGCGAGAGCGTCCGGAGATGAAAGCCGGTTGGTGAACCGCATCCGGCCGAATCGCTGGCGATAGGCCGTCTCTCGTCGAACCGGTCATGATTACTCTTAGGCGTTCGTACTATTGCTCCCGTCGTACGCCCCGGGCAAAGTTGGTCCTGAGGGCGAAGATGCGATCGGGCCAAGAACAAAATGGTCCTGGCCTTGCCAGCGTTGAACCAAATTCATCTGGAGGCAAGAGCGCCACTCCGAGCGACGCCAGGACGAGTCCTCGGCGCAGTTCTCGTTTGCCTGTCGCCATCCCTGTACTCGTTTACGTCCACGAGGAAAACGGGGAGACATCCTATGCCGAAGGCAAGACGCTCTCCGTCAGTGCTCATGGCGCACTTCTCGCCGTTGCTGTCACGCCTAACATTGGGCAGTCGCTGCTTCTGACTAATTCCAAGACTGAGAAAGAAATCGTATGTCATGTCCGCAGCGTAAAGCAGATTGAGGGCGGCGTGAATCACGTGGGCGTTGAATTCGCAACTGAGTCGCCAACGTTCTGGGACATTGCCTTTCCCTCCCAAGATCGCGTTCCGGCCGGGCCCGCGCCCCCGAAAGGTCCGCCGCCGGCGAAACCTCCTGCTAGCGAACTTGACCCGGTTGGATTTGCCGATGATCGGCCGGACGGCCCCCCGGACACGAGGTCTTGCGCAAAGACCGTAATTGAATGAATTCTATGAGAGAGCCGGATACCAGGCAATGGCGCAAGGAGCACGGTCTTACACAGAGGCCAGAAGCGGTCCTGTTCTATAGTCCTGAGCCGATTGTTTTCTCGAAACTAAAGGGCACGCTGCACCTGCATCAACTGGGTTACTCAGAGTCATCGCCAAACACCGTCTTGGTGGCAGCCGAGACAAACCTCCTCGCCCAGGCCATCAGGCAATGGCGGGATTCTCTGACCAGCATGGAATGTACTGAAGTTCGCGGAGCCTTATTTGACTCGCGCACGCCTTCGGCCGAGGAACTAGCTCGCGCGCCCATGCATCTGGAAGAGCTGGACCACGTACTGGCTCGTATGCACACGCGTTGGCTTGTGAAGTTGCTTGCAGCGAATTCCCTCTCCGTAGTGTTTCAACCGTTGGTTTCCCTGGCGACAAAGAGTTGTGTGGCCTGTGAGTGTCTTGTCCGGGGCGATCATGAGGGAGCATCGGTCGGCGCGGAGAGCTTGCTCTCCACTGCCCGCGTGCTTGGCATGTCTCACGAACTGGACCACGCTGCCTGGCGCGCGGCACTCAAGCAGGGTCGAAGTCTCATGCAAAATGGCCTGGCCTTGTTCTTAAATTTCACGCCGAGCTCTGTGTACAATCCGAAGTTTGACGTCAAGAAGACCAAGGCCATGTGTCATGAGATGCGTGTCGACATCTCGCAACTGGTTTTCGAGGTGACGGAAGCTGAGAAGGTGCACGACTTGGATTTTCTTAAGAGCATTATGCAAGAGTATCGCGCTGAGGGTGCGAAGTTGGCACTAGACGATCTAGGCAGCGGCTACTCCTCGATTCTCCACCTGGCAGATCTTCGGCCCGACTATGTCAAGCTCGATCAGAGGTTGGTGCGCGACGCTCACGGGGACCGCCTTCGCTCCGTGCTTCTTAAAGCGATTACAGAAGCCGCACACGAACTGGATATCCGTGTGGTCGCCGAGGGAGTGGAGACGGAAGACGACCTGAAGTTTTGTGTCGAAATTGATGCGGACTTGGCCCAGGGCTACTTCCTGGCTCGCCCTGCGGAGGTTCCTCTCCCAGTATCTTCGGAGGCGACGCGAGTACTAGCCCAATTGGACCGACCTTCGCAAGTTCCTGCCTGACGCATGTTGTCCCCCTTGGCTGACCGAACGCCGAGAGCTGATCTGGATGGCTGCAGCTAATCTGCCGACTGCGCGCGCTTGGGCATTTGCTCGAAAAAGGCGTCAATTAGGAATTCCGGACTTAATTCGCAAGGCGAAGCATTTTATGAACCAAACGTGTTCTCTTGATTTATTTGTTGGGGGCAAATGACACCAGTACCCAATCCTGGAGCGAAACGCTTGACACAGGCCCCTCACAAAGTTCTAATAGTGTTAGCTAACCCTCTCGGGAACCGGCATCAAGGAGGCAGATTAGATGAGGCGGCTCGTACCATTGGCTCTGGTCTTGTGTCTTTTGGCTGAAATAGCTACCAGTGCCGCGGCTGGCGGCAACAATGCGAAGTACGTTGGCGGGACGATTGCGACTCTGCAGGAAAACACGGACGGCAAGATCGAACTGGCAGACAAGACTGCCGTTTTCACTGCAAAGAAGGGCGCTAGACTAAGCATTCTCTATGAAAAGATTAACTCACTGGAGTACGGACAGAAGGCGGGACGACGGCTCGGTCTGGGGGTCACCATAAGTCCCCTCTTTCTGCTCTCCAAGAAGCGCAAACACTTCTTAACCATCGGTTTTACAGACGAATCGGGAAAAACACAGGGTGTCGTCTTCGAGTTGGCTAAGGGGGCCGTGCGCGAGACGCTGTCGACACTCGAGACCAAGAGTGGCAAGAAAACAGAGTACGAATCCGATCAGGCGCGCAATTACGCTGAGAAGCATTGACGGGGAGGGAACAATGAGGTCGGGCATTGCACTCCTTCTGGTCTGTTCTTTATTGGTCGAAACCTGTGCGCTCGCCAAGGCGACTGGAAAAGACGTGATGTACGTTGGCGGCACTATCGCCAATCTGCCGGAAGGTGCGATGGGAGATATCGACACTAAAAGCGAGAAGGTCCTTACGTTTGTCTCCAATAAGGGCAGATTTGAGATTCCCTACGAGAACATCACTTCGCTCGAGTATGGACAGAAAGCCGGCCGGCGGCTTGGCGTGGCAGTAACGCTGACGCTTTGGGCGTTGCTCTCCAAGAAGAGAAAACATTTCCTAACGATCGGGTTTACCGATGCCAACGACAAGCCGCAGGGCGTGGTGCTGGAAGTCCCTAAGGGCACAGTGAAAGCCACGATCACAATCATCGAAGCCCGAAGCGGTAAGAAGGTTGAATATGAATCGGAAGAAGCACGCGCTCACGTACATGGATAGGCAAGGTCTCGTTTCGGCCTTATCTCCGCCCCGGAGGAACTTGGCCGGCGCCGTCTTGGTCGGGGCCTTCCTGCTTCTCGCCGGTTCCGGCAGCGGACAGGAAAAACCAAATGGCAATGATTCCCCAGCCGTCGAAGCCGCGGCCGACCCCAGGCTCCTTAATGTGAAGCGGATTTGTTTTGAGAACTTTGGCGATGACCTTCTAGGGAAGCAGGTGAAGGAAATGGTCATCGCGGGACTCTTCGACGCCAAGCGGTTTTCGCTGACCGAGAATTGCGAGCACGCAGACTACATCATGAAAGGCTCCGTGACCCAGCGCACCGAGCACGTCTCTCGGTCCGAATCGGAAGGCATCTCAGCTGGAAGGGAGGCGGCGGGAGCAAGCGCCTCGTCATCTTCCGTCTCAGTAGGAGCCGTGGGTGGATCCTTATCAGCTCATGAATCGCTGTCCTCGTCTCAGACGAAGGAATACGCAGTCGTGACCCTTCGAGTGGTCGACAAGAACGCCGGCGACATTCTGTGGGCTTTCAGCCAGGAAAGCTCCGGGGCGAAGACGAAAGGCGCGATTGGAGACGCAGCGGAGCGGGCTGTCCGGCGCTTTCTGCGCGACCTCGAACGAGCCGAAAAACAGTCGCGAAAACAAGAGAAGCGAAACCTACCCTAGTCCCCGAAGCAAAGGCAGCGAAGAGAGCCGCCCCGTTGTGGGCCAATATTTCCCCATCTTAGACGCTTGAGAGTTGAGAGGTGAATCTATGAAAACGGCGGTCGTATTTCTGGGTCTAGGTGTGTTCTCGGTTGCTGTCCTGGGTCAACAGCCACAAACTCCGGCTCCTGCTGACGTGAAAACTCGCGTTTACATCACAGATAGCCAGTCCTGGGAAGTTAGCGGCGGGTGGGGTGCGTCGGGAGGCACAGGTGGTGGGGCTACCCAGGGAGGAGCTCGCCCGCAAACAGCAGAAATCATTAAGACATTCGGAGAGCGGTGCCCCGAGTTGACTGTCACGAATAACAGGGACAAGGCCAATTACGTTGTATTGTTAGACCACGAGGGCGGAAAAGGCGTGCTGAGACATAGGAACAAGGTGGTCGTGTTCAACCGCGACGGGGATTCGATCTTTAGCAATTCAACTCTGAGTCTCGGCAACTCTGTGAAGGACGCGTGCAACGCTATTCGCAAGGACGCTGCTATGGCCGCACCTCCGAAGCGGAAAGTGGACAAGTGACTTAGGCGGGTCGCCACGGAGGAGCACGCTTCGACTTTCAAAGGTGGGTCAGGGTGCCAGTCCTCGCCGCGGCGAATGTGGTATCTTGGCCCTCCCTCCAGGCTCAATCTCTTCGAATGCTCTCTTTTTCATGCGAAGAAAATGCGCAAAAGGCGCCAAATATCCAATCCTTAATTTCTCCCTTCTGGTAACATGAATCGCAGTCCCTACTAGGACATTTGCACATTCTTGCGTCTCGGAGGTTGCAGTAGATCCTCGCGGAGCGAGGAATCTGCTTGGGATTCGCATCAGGTTGGGCGGAAAAATGTACCGACCCTCGGCAGGACAGGCCAGGGGGAATATCAGCATGCTGCAAGACAGGTGGAGGATCCCAAGAATGTCCGCTCTCCCGCTACATCATCTCGGGTTTCTGCAGTCCGGTGGACTCCATTGTCTGCCGCGGCGGGAGAAAACTGGACCAGGATGCACAAGCCGCGCCGTAAGTCCTTTAGAATGCGCACTTACGAAAAACGCGCCCGCAAGTCCTTTGCAATCCGCACTTACAAGGGCAATAATATAGTTGACGAATCAAGATAGACGCGTCACTGTATTGATTGCCGGTGAAAGTGAGACTCACTGGCATGGCCCTTGTAAGAGAGAACAAAGATGCTAGCGGTAATGCGCGTGTCCATGATTCGCATCTGGCGCTCTCAAGAATACACGGCTTGCACCTGCCTGGAAGGCGAATTCTTGTGGGTTTGAGTCTCTATCCTGCATATTTCGACGGAAGCGGAAAAAGCGACACGGCCGCTATATCACTCTCCGGCATCGCTGCCGAAGAATCCGCCTGGAAACAGTTTGATTCAGACTGGGATGCCGCACTAAAACGTCATGGGGCGGAATGCTTTCACATGTCTGACGCGATGTCCCTAAAAGGGCATTTCTCGCGCGCCAGGGGATGGAACGAGGAAAAAGTTAACCGTCTGGTCGTCGACCTCTTGAAAGTCATGTCCGATCACAACAATCACGGTTTCCAATTTCGCAGCTGCACCGCCTTGCGCGATGACTATGAGCGGGCAAAACGCGAGTACCCTACGCTTCGGCCCATTGAAGCCATCTGCGTAAACTACTGCGTTGGCGGATTGGCTGTACCGAAGGATCACGAGGTGATGCTCTACTTCGATAGAGGCGAGCCATTCATGAAGCAGATTAATCGCGTATGGTTGCGCCAGAGGAGATTGAGAAAGCCTGGCTGGGCTCAGCAAACCCGCAATATCATCCCCGTAGACTCGGGAACCTACGCCATTCAAGCCGCAGATTTTATCGCGTGGAGCGTTAACCGCGAGCAAACTCACGGTGACTACCCGCAACGGGCCTTCTCTGCAAAGATGATTTCAGACTGGAAACTCTACGACTACGCTGCCATAGTGGAACGGTACGCAAACGACAAATGGTCCTGAGCATGAAAAGGAAAACGGAATGCGGGAACTTCACGAGTCTACTAGACCGGCTCTTGAAGGTTCCGCACAGCGAAATAAAAGCCAAATTGGACGCGGAGAAGAAAGCGAAAGCACGCAAGCGAAAGTCTAAGCGCTCTTCCGCTTCCCGCGCTTAAGACGAGAAGGATTCGAGAGGCGTCGTACCGACCTTCCCGGTCACTTCGGCGTAGGTCAGGCGCTTCCCGAGGACGTGAGAGAGCACATGCTCGAATCGAGCGAGGTCGTCGCGCAGTTTCCGATAGTTGTACCGGAAGAGCTGTTCGTCGAGATACAGGAACAGATGGAACGGTTCCACGCTCACGTAGGTTCCTTTCAGGCCGCGCTTGAGCAGACTCCAGAAGTTTTCGAGTCCGTTTGTGTGCACGCGGCCATCCACGTATTTCTCGGCGTGGTCAATGACTTTGTGGGCGTAATCCGGCGAGAGTCCCTGATATGACATGAGCGCATCGGTGTAAACGGGACTGCCAGCCGCAACGTGCTTTCTGATTTCTGCCTGGAGAGATTTCTTGCGCCGAGTGGGAACCACGGATGCGCGGACTTCTCCGCCGCGCTCCAGGATTCCGAACACGGGAGTCTTGTCCTTGCTGCCGGTTGCAGTAATCCGGCGATGATGTTTGTCGCGGTGCATGTTCCGAGCCGCGCCACCGATGAAGGTTTCGTCTGCTTCGACTTCGCTACCGTTCCGGCCAAGTTTCAGGAACGAGCCGGTCTGCATCGCAAGGCGAATCCGATGGAGCATGAACCATGCCGACTTCTGAGTGACGCCGATAGCTTTGGCTACTTCATAGGAACTGATTCCGTTCTTGCAATTCGCAATCAGCCAAACCGCAACGAGCCATTTGTCGAGAGGGATTGGGGAGTCCTCGAAAATGGTCCCAATTTTCGCGCTGAATTGCCGATGATGGTGGACGCTCTTGCACTGCCACTTGCGCTGGTTGGAGAGGAACGGCGCATCGGTGCGCCCGCAGGTGGGGCATTCGACGCCATTCGGCCAGCGCAGCTTCACGACCCACTTGAGGCAGTTGTCTGGGTCGGCGAAGAAGAGGATTGCTTGTTGCAGGGTCTTTGGCTTTTTCATGTCTCTCACCTGAGCCAAGGGTACCCTAATCGCTCTGATTTGTCAAGTATATTATTGCCCTTACAAGAAACACCCGGGGGGTACCCCCTGCTTCACTGCCTCCTTGCTGCTCCCTTGCCGCCTTGTCATGCGACCTTCAGCACAACCTTGCCGATATTCTGCCGGGCGTGGATAAAACGATGAGCCTCGGCGGCGGCCTCGAGCGGAAATGTCTTCCCAATGACCGGCTTAACCTGCCCGGCGGCGTACATCCTGAAGATTTCTTCGAGTTGCCGGCCCAGCAGCGCTTCTTTGCCCTTCATGCGGCCCAGGTGCACGCCGATCACGGCGACGTTTTGGCGCATCAGCCGCAGCGGATTGAACCGGGGCATCTGAGCCAGCGCCCGCAGCCCGCGCCACAGGCTGCTGGGCGAGGTGCGCGACGCTCCTTCCGGGCCGGCGGCGGCCGAAAAGCCGTACACCACCAGCCGCCCCGTGGGTCCCAGACACTGGTAGCTTCTCGCAAACGACTTCCCGCCAATCGGGTCCATCACCATCTCGATGCCGTCCGCAGCGACGCGACGCACGGCCCCGACGAAGTCCTCGCGGGTGTAATCAATCGGATGGTCCACGCCGATCTGACGCAGCAAATCCTGCTTGGAAGGCCCGGCGGTGCCGAAGATCAGCAGTTGCCGGGCGCGGGCCAACTGCACCGCCGCAATGCCCACGCCACCCGCGGCGCCGTGGATCAAGATGCGGTCGCCCGGCTGCAGATTGCCCATGTGAAACATCGCATGGTAAGCGGTCAGGTAGTTGACCGGGATGGCTGCGGCGTCTTCGAGCGGCACGCCTTCGGGCACGCCGAAGACGTGCTCCGCCGGAACGGCGACGCGCTCGGCGTAGGCGCCGAAAGATGCCAGGGCGGCAACGCGGGAGCCTTTCTGGATGCCGGGAGCAAGATGAGGGTGGCTCGAAGGAACCGATTCGACCATCCCGGCGACTTCCATACCGGGGATGAACGGCGGGCGCGGCGTGCCCGGATAGAGGCCCATGCGCTGAAGCAGGTCGGCGAAATTAATGCCGACGCATTTTACGCGGATGAGCACATCGTCCGGGCCGGGCTGCGGGTCGGGCGCCTCGCGCCACTCGAAAACATCGGGCGGCCCGAACCGTCGAACTACCATTGCGCGCATCGGGTCCTCCTGCGCCGGAAAGGCTCCCAAGGCGCGACGCGATTTCGGATGCGAACGCGCTTGGCGATGCTTCAGATTCCCGGCGGCCGTCATTGTTTACTTCGCTCGCTGCCGCTCGCGAGGCGGAACGCCCAAGCGATTGCGCGCATCCAACCCTTTTGGCTCGGGGGGCGCTGCCCGATGCAACGTCGTCAATCCTCACGAAACGCGAAGACGATGCACATTTCTCCGGTTGGGAAGTCAATGTGCAAGATCGAATCCAGGTCGGCGATATCGGCCAGGAGAAGATCTCCGGGTGGCTCTTTCGGCTCTGCGTATTTGAAACGGCATTCGCGCAGATCCAAGTGGATTTCGCTCTTGTTCCCGGATATTTCAACTATTCCAGCGGGGTCCACTGCTTTGACGAACCCAACCACATGCACTCGGATCTCTTTGAACCCTGTTACGCCGCCGAAGCCTACGCGCACTCTTGCCGATTCGTCTTTCCATTTTCTGAATAAGTCCAGGGCGTTCTCAAGAGATGAAATCATTTTCGTTGGGACCACCAGGACGCTTGATTCTAAACTAGCATCCTTGCCAGCGGCCAGATTTCACTCCTGCCGGCTGACGCCTTCCTCCGCCTCTCGCTCAAACGCAACCACTCCGCTAAGTGGATACAATGAACCCTCTAAATCTCAGCAACCAGCAGCGTTTGTGATTCCGGAGTGAACTGGCATACACTAGGGAGCTTTACTCGACCGATGATAACTCAACTGAGAGCGCGCATCCTGCATCGCCGACCCAGCGCCGGGGCTCTGCGTCTGGAACTGGTGCCCACTTTGCTGCTGCTGGCCGCGATTGGCTTGGCCGTGGCGGGGCTCGTGGCCGGCTCTTCGACCTCGTTAAGGGCAGGTTCCGTTGAGGGGCGCTCCTCGCCGCAGCGGGCGCCGAAGCCCGCCGCGAGCTCTTCGGCAGCGCTCCCGGCCAGTCCCGCCGAAGGCTCGCCCGTGCTGGCGGCTCTAGCCGCAGAGCTCGAGCGCTCGATGGCGACTCTGGGCAAGGCCGACCCGCAGGCCTACTTCATCGGCTACACAGTGACCGAAACGCAGCGCGCCGAGGTGATGGGCTCGAACGGCGCCCTGCTCTCGAGCCAGGAAGCGCGCACGCGCTGGCTCGAAGTGCAGGTCCGCACGGGCACCTATGAATTGGACGATACCCGCAAAGTGGGCGACCGCCAGCCGTCGTTTTCTGCCAGCCCGGGCGCGCCGGTCCCCATCGAAGACGATGCCGCCGTGCTGCGTCGCACCATCTGGCTCGAGACCGACCGGCAGTACCGCGCCGCGGCGGAAGCGCTGATCAAGATCAGGACGGGCAAAGAAGTGAAGGTGGAAACCGCGGAAGGACAGGCGCCCGACTTTTCGCGGGAGAAGCCGCAGACTTTCAGCAGCCCGCGCGCTTCGTTCTCACTCGACCGTCGCCCGTGGGAAGAGAAGGTGCGCGTTTATACCGGTGCGTTCCGCGCCTCTCCGACCATCCTGAACTCGATTGTCACCTTCAGCGCCCTGGCGCAGAACCAGTATCAGGCCTCGAGCGAAGGCACGCGGCTGCAGTTCGGCCAGCTCCGCTATCGCCTCGAGCTGTTCATCCAGGGCAAAGCGCCCGACGGGATGGATATCAATCGCTACTACAACTTCGACTGGCTCGAACCCTCGGCTGCGCCCGACGACAAGACTGTCCTCGAGCAGGTCCAGGTGATGCGGCGCGAGCTCGAGGCGCTGGTAGCGGCGCCGCTGGTGGAGCCCTACGCTGGGCCGGCGCTGCTGACCGGGCGCGCCGCGGCGGTTTACTTCCACGAGGTCTTCGGCCATCGCGCCGAAGGTCACCGGCAGAAAGACATCACCGAGGGGCAGACGTTTGCCCGCAAGGTCGGCGAGCAGATCTTGCCAGATTTTCTCTCGATCTACGACGATCCCACCGTGAAGCGCGTGGGTTCGACCGTACTGCTGGGCTTTTACCCGTTCGACGACGAGGGAGTCCGCGCCGAGCGGGTGAAGCTGGTCGAGAAGGGCGTGCTGCGCAGCTTCCTGATGTCGCGCTCGCCGCTGGTTGGCTTTCCCCAATCGAACGGCCACGGGCGGCGCCAGGTGGGCTTTGCGCCGGTCTCCCGCCAGGGCAACTTGATCGTTGAGAGCCACCGCCAGATGACCAACGCCGAGCTTCGGCGAAAGCTGATCGAGGAGGTCAAACGCCAGAACAGACCCTTCGGCCTGCTCATTGACGACATCGCCGGCGGGTTCACCTTCACTGGCCGCGGCCAGCCTCAGGCGTTTCAGGTGCTGCCGCTAGTGGTTTACAAGGTGTATCCCGACGGGCGGCCCGACGAGCTGGTGCGCGGCGTGGACATCGTGGGCACGCCGCTGGTTTCCTTGACGAAGATTCTGGCTACTGGCGATACCCCCGAGGTATTCAACGGTTACTGCGGCGCCGAATCGGGCTCGATCCCGGTGGCCGCAGTGGCGCCGGCGATTCTGATTTCAGAGCTCGAGGTACAGAAGAAAGAAACCTCCACCGATAAGCCGCCGATTCTCCCGCCGCCCATGCACGACCCGAAAGGGCCTCGCCCGTGAGCCGCTCGCGCTCTCTCTGGCCCGGTTTGCTGCTTGGGCTCGCGGCTGGTGTCTCGCCGGTATTCGCGCAGGCTCCGCGAACCCAGCCCGGCGACCCCGACAAGACGCTCCAGGCCATGCGCGACGAGCTGCAGCGCTCCCGCGACCGCCTGCAGATCCCGGGGCTCGAACGCCCCTACTACATCCAGTACCGGCTTGTGGATCTGGACATGCGCACGGTGAGCGCGGCGTTTGGCGCCATCGTCATGAGCAATACTTCGCGCAATCGCTTCATGAGCGTAGAAGTGCGCGTTGGCGACTACAAGCTGGACAGCTCGAATTTCATCACCGACGACGCTTTTCGCGGCTTCATCGGCTCGACCGGCACGGTCGGCATTGACCGCGACTACGACTCGCTCCGGCAGGACTTGTGGCTCGCCACCGACCAGGCCTACAAGGAAGGGCTCGACACACTCTCGCGCAAACGCGGTTTCCTGCGCAGCCTGGCCCGGCCGCCCAGCATCGACGACTTCTCCAAGGCGAGCCCGGCCGTTCTCATCGAGCCGCGGCTTGAACCCGACTGGACCTCGCGCAATTGGGACGCGGAAGCCAAAGCCGTTTCGGCGGTCCTGCGCAACTACTCGGATCTCTACAGCACCCGCGTCACTTACCACCTGATCTATGCCACCTCCTATCTCATGAATAGTGAGGGCACTGAGGTCCGCGTCAGCCGCAGCCTAGCGGCTATCGAAGCTAGCCTCGATACGCAGGCCGATGACGGCATGCCGCTGCACGATTTTTATGCCGCGTACGCGCGCCGCCTGGCAGACCTGCCGGGGGCCGAAACCGCCCGACGGGAAGTCGAGCGCGTCGCCAAAGAGTTGGCGACCCTGCGATCAGCGCCGCCGGCGCCGGATTACGCGGGGCCGGTGCTGTTTGAGGCGCCCGCGGCCGGCTCGCTGCTGGCTCAGATGCTGGGGCCTTCACTCAGCGGGGCACGCCCGCCGCTTTCCATGCTGCCGATGTTCGATCAGCTGATGGAACGCATGGGCGGGCGGAGCGAATGGACGGGCCGCTTGGGGAACCGCGTGCTGCCGGCCGGCGTGACCCTGGTGGACGACCCCACAGCGAGGGAGTTCCAGGGCCAGCCGCTGATCGGCGCCTACGCGGTGGACGAGGAAGGCGTGCGCGGCGAGCGCGTGGCCCTCGTGGAAAACGGAATGTTGCGCCACCTGCTGATGTCGCGGCGTCCTGGGCCGGATTTCGATGAATCGAACGGCCACGGCCGCTCGTCATTCCTTGGCGAACCGCGGCCGGCGATGAGCAATCTGTTTTTCACCTCGGGTGAAACCCTGAGCGCGGCCGAGCTGCGCAGGAAGTTCGTTGAAAAATGCCGCGAAGCGGGCCGGCCGTGGTGCCTGGTGGTCCGCCGGATGGACAACCCGGCGCTGGGCGTCTCTCGCCAGGAGGACTTCTCCGACATGATCGCGGGGCTTGCGGCGGGTGCGGCGAGCGGCGATCGCGTGCCGCTGCTGGTCTATCGCGTCAGCGTGGATGACGGCCGCGAAGAGCTGCTGCGTGGGGCGCGGCTGATCGGCCTGAACCTGCGCGCCCTGAAGAGTCTTGCCGGCGTGGGCAACGACGCGGCCGTGTTTGCTTTCCAGCAGAGCCAGGCGACCGGCTTCGGCGGCACAGCGCTCGCCGCGTTCGGCTCGGCACAGGGAGGCCTTTCCAGCACGGTTGTGGCGCCGTCGCTGTTGCTCGAAGATGTGGAAGTCCGCGGCGCTCGCGGCGAGCCGCGCCGTTTACCGCTTCTGCCGCCACCGCCGCTCAATTAGCCGGGCCGGCGTTAGTGGAATTCAAAATCCCGCTCGCTATTGCTTCACCTCTGCGAGGATGTCCTCGTTATCGTTGATGGTGAGCTGCCCGGGCTGCATGGGCAGAAGGAAATCGAAGGGGGTTTCTCTGCCTCGGGCGGTAATGAATCCCAGACGCAGCGTGCGCCCGCCGGCGTGCATGTAAAGCGGAAGGGTATCTTTCCAGCCATCGGGCACGCCGCTCTGGATAAGAGTGCCGGTGACCTTCCACTTGCCTTCGGCAGGCTGCACCGTGTAACGGAACTCATACTGCGGAATGCCCATGCCGTAGACGTATTCATTGAAGAACCAGTCCATGCGGCGGTTGCCATCCACGTCCATTGAAGGCGTCATGTGTTTTTCGACCATGGCCTTGAAATCCTCAGTCGAGGCGGGCTTGTTGTCGTAGCTTTGGCAGAAGTCCTTCATCATGGCGATGAAGCGCGCTTCCGGCTCTTGGCTGCGGTAGTCGTAAAGCATCATCCGCAGCATATGCAGGACGTAGCCGCCTTTGCTATAGACCAGCAGCGAATAGGCTCTTGGCGCATCCACCGAAGAAAGTCGCTGCCCCATCCAGATTGGCCCCAGCGACTCGTAGACGCGGTTGCGGCGGTCGCGCAGCTCCCGCAAATCCCGCTTTTCTTTACGCCACCGCTCCAGGTACTCCTTGCTGTTCTCCCGGAACTGTACGTAAAGGTTTCCAGAGAACTCGGCGAAGCCCTCGGAGAGCCACTGGTCGTGGTAACTCTTCCAGCCCACCCGGTGACCCCACCACTGGTGCGAGCTTTCGTGCGCGCGGAAGAAATCAGTGAGTTCGACGTGCTCCTGTCCCTTGAATCCAAACGCGTTGCGCTGCGTGGAGTCGAGGAAAGAAAGCGTGGACAGATAGATCAAGCCCGGCCAGCCCTGGCCGTACGAGTAAGGGATGTTGGTGACCGCCAGATGCTTATAGGGATACGGCCCGAAATACTTCTCGAACACCCGTATCGTGTTGGCCGCCTCGGTGGCCATCTGTTTGCGCATCGCGGCTGGACTGAGCGAGCCGACTGCAGGCATGCCAAAAGTGCTTTGGCCGGGCAGGGAGCCCTCGACGATGTGTTCGATGCTACGCATGAAATCGTCGGGTTCTCGGTTGGCGTAGATATCAATCTCCACGGATCCAGCCATCTCCGTTTGGACCAAGTAATCGCCAAAGGCGAAACCGGCGACCGCGAGAGGGATGTCGCTTTTCCAGGAGGTGATGCGCCATTCGCCATCGGTGGTCTCGCTGACTTTGCTCCCGGTGGCGACCAGCGTGTAGCGTTTCGGACTCCGGAAATTGATCTCAAAATCGGCCCGTGAGGCGAAACTGTTCACGCGCGCCGGATACCAACCAAAGCTCTCGCAGAAGTAGCTGCCAGAGCCCACCTTTCGGATCACGCGCTTGCCGGCGTAGCGGAACTCGAGAGTCTGCATCTGGCTAGTCTGACTCAGCTCCGGCAAAACCACAGCCACGTAGCTGCCATAGGTTTGCGTGCGGTCCTTCGGCTCCCGGGGCTGGAAGAAGACGAGCGCTGTGCCCTGTCCATCCTTCACCGTCTCCACGCGCAGGTTCGGGTCAAGATAGAACGAAACCACACGTTCGCCCGGGACGCGGTATTGCAGGTTAACTTTCGTCGTGGCGCTTAGCTCGGCCCCGCCGGTCGCGGTGGCGTTGATCTGGTAGCTGCGGATGTCGAAGTCCTCTCTGGCCAACGGGTCGCGCCAGACCTCGGCAGAGCTGCGCCCGTCGGCGGGAAAGCTCATCCAGGTCTCCACGATCTTTCCGAACCCGATATCCATCCAGCGGCCGACCGTGATCTCTTCGGGCTCGAGCGCGTCGAAGCGCACGTGCAGCCAACCTTTTTCGCCGGTCCTCAGGTCGGCGGCAAAAAGCGCCGTGCGCTTGCGATCGGCGGACAGCACGCCTTTGTAGAGGCGCGGCAGAAGTTCGGCGGCCGCATCCTCGCGCTGCTTCTGCCGAGTGTTATAGAGCTCGGCCAGCTTGGGGTCCGTCGCCGCGCCCCATTGGATCTTGGCTGCTATTTCCTCGAAAGTGTTGTCGGTGAAGCTGAACGTCGCTTCGGTGAACTCCGCCTCGAGCGTCTCTTGCTTGGTGAACAGGCGCAGTTGCTGGGCTTCGCGCGGGTCGGGCGGCTGCATTTGCAAGTGGCCGTGGCCGCGGAACGCCGCGCCGTACACGATGCCGTTCACCGGCTGGGTGAACTGGAGCGCGCCGTCGGCGAGCGTGATGCGGATGCGGTCACGCACCAGCGTGAGATCCTTGACGCTGGCGGCTTTACCGGCGTCGAACGGGGCTTCCCAGAGTGTCTTCCAAATCGCCGAGGGATCTGGCGATTGCGCCCAGATGGCCGACACATTCCCAAAGATCATAGCGAGGACAATAATCCGCGAGCGATTCATCCGTGGTTCTCCCGGGCGAGGATGAAAGCAATCTATTCTATTACCGGAGAGTTATCAAGGCCTAATTGGAGTCTAGCAGGGCGCGCCAGGCCTGCTACCCGCCCACGGTAAGGATGGCCAGCTCAGGTCGGCAGCGAAAGCGCACCGGGAGGACGGAGGTCCCGACGCCGCGGCTTACATACATCTGCGAGCCGTTCATCTCATACCACCCAGCGAGGAATCTTCCCGAACCGCGGGGCAGCCAGAGAGGCCGGAGGAACGGTATGCGCACCTGACCGCCGTGCGTATGGCCCGCGAGCGCCAGCGCGCAGCGGCCGGCGACCTGGTCGAAGTAAGACGGCGAGTGAAAGAGCGCAATGACAAACGCGCCGGGCGGCACGTCCTTGAGAGCGCCCAGATTGGGCGAACCGGTGGAGGGATCGTCCAGCCCGAGAATCCAGACGTCCTGGCGCACGGGCCGGGCTTCATTGAGCAGGAAATGTACGCCCGCTGAGGCGTAGAAGGCATGCTCGCCCTTCACCGGCCGCCAGTTTTCCCAATTTCCCCGCACCAGCCAGACCCCCAGGGGCGCGTGCAGGCGAGACAGCAATTGCCGGCACGCCTCATGGCTACCGGAGCGTGCGAGGGTGTCGCCGGTGACGACGATCAGGTCGGGCTTCTCGGCTTCAAGCAAGGCGAGCAGGCGGCGCTCGCGGCGGCTCACTTCATAGGTGTGCAGGTCAGAGAGATGCGCGATTTTGAGCGGTCCGGCGAGCGGTGCTTGCACGGTGTGGCGGGTGACTTCAATCCAGTTCGGCTCGATCAGGAATCCGTCCACAGCCACCGCAAAACCCAGCAGGAGGAGAGCAAGGCCGACCCAGCGCTTCCGCAAGCGCGCTCTCGGGCGTCCGGGCGCGTCGCCGGAAGACTCGGCAGGAAGGCGTGCAGGCGGGAACACGTTCATGGACCCGGCGATGATGGCATGGGCGCGCCGACTTGCGGAAGCGGATTCAGCGACGCAGGTGCTTACTGTTCTTGTCCTTGCCGCACCGGGTGCTATAGTGTGCTGCCTTTGCGGCGGAAAATCAGGAGTGCCGGGGCGGGCGCTGCGCCGCCATGGCAAGCAGCCCGCGTATAATCAAGCATCGGGTCGCGGGTGAGCACAGCCGAAGCAACGCGAGAAAAGAAGATGGCCGCGCTCGGGTCGGTGGGCTCGGCCCTGGTGCTGGTGTCGCTGAAGGCGTTTCTCGCGGTGGTCACCGGCAGCCTGGGCGTGCTCTCTGAGGCGCTGCACTCGGGACTCGACCTGGTGGCCGCGATCATCACCTACCTTTCGGTGCGCGTCTCCGACCAGCCCGCCGACGCCAAACACCCCTACGGCCACGGCAAGGTGGAGAATTTTTCGGCCTTTGTCGAGACGGGACTTCTGCTGCTCACCGCGGTGTATATCATCTGGGAGGCCTTCCAGCGGCTGTTTTTCCGCGAAGTGCACATCCAGCCCAGCCTGTTGGCGATCGGCATCTTGGGCCTGGGCCTGGTGGTGGACGTGATCCGCTCACGGGCGCTTGCGCGCGTGGCGCGAAAATACAGCAGCGAGGCGCTCGAAGCCGACGCGCTGCATTTTTCAACCGACGTTTGGAGCACCCTGGTGGTGATCACGGGCGTCACGGCGGTCTGGCTGGGCGGGCGACTGGGCGCGCCCTGGCTGGGTTACGCTGACCCGCTGGCCGCACTGGCGGTAGCCGGAGTCATCATCTCGGTGGGTTCGCGGCTGGGACGGCGCACGCTCGACGCACTGCTCGACGCCGCGCCAGCGGGTTTGCAGCAGCGCGTGGCACAGGCCGTCAGCGAGCTCGACGGCGTGCTGGGGGCCGAGCGCGTGCGCGTGCGCCGCGCCGGCAACCGCCACTTCGTGGATGTCACCATCGGCGTGCCGCGCACGGCCAGCTTCGCGCAGGTACACGAAATCAGCGATACCGTCGAGCGCCGCATCGGGGAGATGTTTCCCGCCGACGTGATGGTGCACATGGAGCCCCGCGTCCGGATCGGCGAACACCTATTCGAGGCCATCCGCGCCACCGCCCAACGCAAAGGGCTGCCCATCCACGAACTTTCTGCGCACCAGCTCGATGGGCGATTGTTTATCGAGCTGCACCTGGAGGTCGAAGAACATCTCAGCCTGCGCGAGGCCCACCGCCGCGCCAGCGAGCTCGAAGAGGAAATTCGACGCCTGCCCGCCGTGGCGGGCGAGACGGCAGGCACAGCACAGGTGAACATCCACATCGAGCCGCTGGGCACGCGTGTCGCGCCCGCCGATCAGAGCCCCGGCGAGATGAAGGATCTCTCGCAGGCGGTCGAGCGGCACATCAACAGTCTACGGCCGGAGTATCACGAACTGGTGAATTGCCATGAGGTTCGCGTGCGGCAAGTGCAGCATAAGATCCTGGTGTCGTGCCACTGCTCGATGGACGGCGAGCTGCCCATCACCCAGGTACACGACGTCACCGCAGCGCTCGAAGACCGCGTCAAAGAGCAATTCCCGCAAATCTTTCGCGTCACCATCCACCCCGAGCCCGTCGAGGAGAGCTAGCCCCTCTTGGAGAGCGGGAGGTTGCTTCCGCTTTTCTCGGCCGTGGGCGGGTCCCACGTGCGTTGCTTTCTCATGGCGCCGGGCGGGCCAGGGGTTTTGCCCACGCCAATGCGGCGAGCGCCAGCACGGCCGGGAAGCATTCCACCACATACCGCGGCTCGGGCGTCACCACCTGGGTGATGTACATCGTCCGCACGAGGATGAACGCCGCGAGCAACGCCACCGCCGGGCGGTTCCGCCAGCGCCGGGCGCCCGCCAGGGCCAGGCCCAGGTAGAGGAAATTCAGCAAGCCGAACGCGAGCGTGACCGAGAAATCTACCGGATCATCTTCCCAACGCCGGCCCGGCGGCCACAAGCGGCCCGAATACGGCAGCAATTCGATCCGCGGGGTGAACCAGAGCGTCGCCATACGGCCCAGCGGAATCCACAAGTAGGTGCGAAGCGGATGCCGCGCCGTGCGCTCACGCGCGATTTGCGCGAATTCGTGGTCCACGTCGGGCGAGACGCTCAGCGCGTCGTTGTACCCCTCAAGCAGCGCCGCCACGTGGGCCCGCTCCTCGGCGGAGTCAAACGCTGCGGCGGGCAGCGCTTCAATGCGGATGGGCTCGTCCTCGAGCTTCCAAACGGTCAGGTAAACGTCGCGGAAACGTACCAGCCAGGTATTTGTCCAGGCGTAGAAGCCGCGGGGAACAAACTCGCCGCCTAGTTCGGAGTAGCGCGGCGCAAGGAACTGCACACGATGTAGCGTGTGCCAGTTGCGCGCCGCCCAGGGCACAAGCGGCAGGAGCAGGCCCACGGCCATCAGCGCGCCGGCGCGAATCAGCCTCAGCCAGTCCGCGGGCCGGCGCCAGCGCACGGCGAGCACCAGCGCAACCGCCAGCAGGAGCAGCGGCGTCTCCGGCCGCACCAGGGTCCCCAGGCCAGCGCAGAAGCCGCCAAGCAGCCAGGGCACAACTGGAGTTGCTCGGGCCATGGGCGCGGTTGGCGGGAATGAGGCATCCTCGTTGCCCCCAAGGAAAAAAAGAAGGGCGGCCGCTGTGAGAAACGTCGCCAGCCCTTCAGTGAGCGGCACGGCAGCGTAATTCGCGATGAAGGGGCACGTCGCGGTGAGCCACAGGGCAGCGATCGCCACGCGCCGGCTCAGGGCCTCAGGGATGAGATGCAAAGCCAACGCCGCGGTCAAAGCGCACGTTCCTAAATCGAGCACAGCCTGGGCGAGCATCACCGCAAGGCGTGACGCGCTGAACAGCGCGTAAATCACCGAGAGAAATGCCGGATAGCCTGGCATGCGGACGTCCACGGGGGTGAGCTGCCCGCCGAGGACCAGCCCGTAAACATGATGGTGCAGCCAATTCCACGCTAGCTCTTCGTAAACCGGCGTATCACCGGCCACGGCGGGATGGCGAAAGACAAAAACGAGGCGCAGGCTGAGCCCGGCCAGGGCGGCGAGACACAGATGCCTTTGCATCTTAGTCATAGGTATTTCCGCAGCCCCAAGGAGAGGATCATTGACAGGTTCTTACCGGGCAGCTAGCTTGGACTGAGGCCGTGAGAGAACGCAAGCCCATTTTCTATGACGAACGACGACGGCGCTGGTGGCTGACGCGGCGCTTCATGGAAGTGAGCGGTGTGGTGTTTACGCTGCTGCTGGTCACGTTTTTTGTCAACGTGCTCAAGAAGCCGGACTTGCCGGAGCTGCTGCTGCCAGCAGGGCGTCCCGCGCTGCATGCCTTGCGACAGAAGGTTCCCGTGAAGCCTCCGCCAGCGCGCCCGGGCCGACGCAAGCGCGTGGCGACGCTGGGCAAGGTGCCGGACAAATACGATCCGCTGCGGGCGGCATTTTACGTGAGCTGGGACGCGACTAGCCTGGCCTCGCTGCAACGGCACTACCGCGACATTGACCTGCTCATCCCCGAGGCGCTGCACGCCGTCTCTGCGGACGGCCGGTTGGACGTCGTCTCGGACCCGAAGCTGCATGCCTGGATGCAGACCGCCGGAATCGAAATCCCGACCATGGCGCTGGTGAACAACTACGACGGCACTGCCTGGCGAATCCGTGAGATGACCGAGATGCTGGCCCATCCCGCCCCACGCCAGCATCTCGTGCAAGCGCTGGTCAGATATGGCACCGGTGCGCGGCAGGCTGGGATCGTCCTCGATTTTGAGGAGGTACCCGATAAGAGCCAGAAGGATTTCCGGGAATTCTGCGGGGAGCTGGGCGCCGGGCTGCACGGCGCCGGGCTGAAGCTTATGGTAGCGCTGCCCGCAGCCGATCCCAGCTACGACTATGCGTACTTCGCCTCGCAGGCTGATGCCATCATCCTGATGAACTATGACCAGCACTGGCTAAGTTCGCCGCCCGGCCCAATCGCGGGCCAGGAATGGTTCGTGCGCAATCTGGAGAGCACGCTGCGCGAGGTGCCGGCCGAGAAACTGGTCGTGGCCATCGCCAACTACGCCTACGACTGGCCAGAATCACAGCGCCACGCCCCGCGGGAAAAGGCGCAGTCGGAGAGTGTGCAACAGGCCATCCTTACGGCGTACGAATCCGAGGCGGAGATCGAGTTTGACTCCGATTCATTGAATCCGCATTTCTCCTATTACGACGAGCACAACCACATCCACCAAGTCTGGATGCTGGACGGCGTGACCGCCTATAACCAACTCCGCGCCTCCGAGCGGCACGCAGTGCGGGGCACCGCAGTGTGGCGGCTGGGATCCTCGGACAGTTCGCTCTGGTACATCTGGGATACCGCGCAGGCCGACGACGCCATACGCGCGCGCTTGCAGGACGTGCCGCCCGGCCAGGACTTGATCATCGAAGGTGAGGGCGATATCTGGCGAATCAGCGCCACGCCGATGAACGGCCGGCGAACGTTCCGCTATGACGCCTCGACCGACACGATCGTGGAGGAAAGTTACCAGAAGTATCCGCTCTCTTACCGCATCGAAGCCCTCGGCGGGATCCCTCACAAGCTCGCGCTGACCTTTGACGATGGCCCGGATCCGAACTTCACCGCGCCAATCCTGGACATCCTACGGGCAAAGCGTGCGCCAGCGACCTTTTTCGTCACGGGGGTGGCCGCCAACAACTCTCCTGGGCTCCTGCGTCGCGAGTATGCCGAAGGGCACGAAATTGGCAACCATACCTACACGCATCCCCACTTCGACGAGATCTCGCGCGCGCAGCTCAGCCTGGAGTTGAACCTCACCCAGCGCCTGTTTGAAGGCACGCTGGGCATCAAAACGCTGCTTTTCCGCCCACCGTACGGCATCGACCACCAGCCGGAAACAGCCGACGAGGTGGCGCTGCTGCCCATCCCACAGGGGCTGGGCTACATGCTTGTGGGGGCGCAGATTGACCCGCATGATTGGGGCGGCCCGAACGGAGGGCCGCCTCCGAACGCTGCTGCAATCGCCCGGAGCGTGCTCGATCAGGCCGACAAAGGCAATATCGTGCTACTGCACGACGGCGGCGGCGACCGCGGCGCCACTGTCGCCGCATTGCCGCAGATCATTGATGGACTGCGGGCAGCGGGCTACGAGCTGGTGCTGGTTTCCGAGCTTGTGGGGCAGACGCGGGCGCAGGTGATGCCGCCGCTCGACCGCGATGAGCGCTGGCTGGCGCGCGCCGATGCTTTGATCTTCACTTTCTATCACTGGCTGCGGCTGGGCATCGCCTGGGTGTTCGTGCTGGGGATCGCTCTGGTGAGCGGGCGCGCGCTGATCATCGGGCTGCTGGCCCTGGCCGAAAAGCTTCGCGCCGGCCCCACGGAGCACCCGGAGTTCCGCCCGCCGTTGAGCGTGCTGATCCCGGCCTACAACGAGGAAGAGGTGATAGTGGAGACGGTGCGCGCCGCACTCGCCTCCGACTATCCGCACCTGGAGGTCGTCGTCGTGGACGACGGGTCTACCGATCGAACCGGCGAGCTTCTCGAAGCCCATTTCGGGGGGGAGCCGCGGGTGCGCATCCTCAGCCAGCCGAATCGCGGCAAGCCGGGGGCGCTCAGCCGGGCGCTGGCTGAAACTGCCAGCGAAATCATCGTCACCATCGATGCCGACACCTCGATCGAACCGGATGCAGTCGCCAAGCTCGTGCGCCACTTTGCGGACCCGCGCGTCGGCGCTGTGGCGGGAAACATAAAAGTGGGCAATCGCACAAGCTGGCTGACGCGCTGGCAGGCGCTTGAATACATCACCAGTCAGAATCTCGAGAAGCGGGCGTTTGACCTGCTCGACTGTATCACTGTAGTGCCCGGCGCGATCAGCGCGTGGCGCGCCGAGGCCATTCGGGCCTGCGGCGGGTTTTCCGCCGACACGGTGGCGGAGGACACCGACCTGACCATTGCCATCCGCCGGGCGGGTTGGCGGATCTACTACGACGAGGAGGCTGTCGGCTACACCGAGGCGCCGGAAACCGCGGCGGCGCTAGTGCGCCAGCGCTTCCGCTGGACCTTCGGCACGCTTCAGTCGGTCTGGAAGCATCGCGACACTCTCGGTCGGCGGCGCTACGGCACGTTGGGCTGGATCGCCCTCCCCAACGTCTTCTTGTTCCAGCTCCTGCTGCCGCTGTTCTCGCCCCTGATTGACCTTCTTTTCCTCGGCTCGCTCGTGCTCTGGGGATTGGCGCAATTTCGTGTGGCGCGGCTGCCGCAACTCTGGACATCGCAGGACGTCGAGCGCTCGCTGATCTTCTTCGTGGGGTTCATGCTGATCGACCTGCTCACCTGTGTGATCGCCTTCGCGCTCGAAAAGCACGAGGAGTGGTCGCTGCTGTGGCCGCTGTTGCTGCAGCGCTTCTACTACCGACAGATGATGTACGTCGTGCTGTTCCGGGCCTTGATGCGGGCGGTGCAGGGCCGGGCGGTGGGCTGGCGTGGCGTCGAGCCCGAGTTGCCAGCTCCGGTGGCTCACGTTTGAGAAACGACTCCGTCTAAGCAGTCGCAGCAGGGCATCCCGGGAATTTGACGCGGTGGAGGCGTCCGATGACAGGTCGCACGATTGGAACCGTTCTGCTTCTGGTGTTTTCGGCTGCGGCGCAGCATCAAGACACTGCGCCCGGACCGATCTCGCTGGGCAAGGCAGCCGAGGCCGCCCACCATGCTTGTCTCGACCAGGAGCGGGCCGCACTGGAGCGCGGCGAAGGCTTCGGGATGGCCATGGCAGCCGACCGCAACGGTTTTCCCGGCCCCCGCCACGTGCTCGAGTTGAAGGCTGAGTTGAAGCTTACGCCGGAAGAGCAGTCAGCGATCGATGAGCTGTTTCGGCGGATGAAGCAGCAGGCGTTGGCGCGCGGGAAGGATGTGCTTGTTGCCGAACAGAAACTGGAAACACTGTTCGCGGCCGAACGTCCTGAAGCGGAACTGCGCGAACAAGCGTTTCGGGTGGCCACACTCCGCGCTGAATTGCGCTGGGTCCACCTCTCCGCGCACCTGGCCGCTCAGAAGCTGCTCTCGCCCGAGCAACTTGCAGCCTACCAACATCTCCGCCACGGCGGCCACCCGGCTGCCCCCACCTCCGAATCGCGCTAGGAGGCCGGGTGTTCCGCCGAGCGCCTTGGCGGTGGCCAAGGCCATTGTCGCCGGAGAGGCGCAGCACCTCGATTTTGCAGGCGGCCCTACAACCGTGGAGCGACCTTCGGATGGGTCTGCCACATCAGCGTAACTAGCATGTCGCTATGGCTTGGGGTGCTGGACGAAGAAAGACCACATGAGGTCGGTGGCCGCGACGCTGTTGCCGCTGATTCGGCTGCCGGGCCAAAGATGGCGGCCACCCTGGATGGCGTAGAGCGCGACGCCCGTGCCATTCTTGCAGCCGGAGTAGATGTCGGTGTGCGCCGCGCTATTTTCGTTATGCTTCGGAGTGGGCGAGCAGCCGTCGTTTTTCACCCAGAACGCTACGGCGTTGGTGACGGAATTGTCCGAGCGCCTGGGGCCGATTTGAAATGGTGTGCTGCCGCCGGTGAAGGGGACGAGGCGGTCCGCGGTGCCATGAAAGACGATAACGGAGACAGGCCCGGTCGGCCGGCAATCGGTGTTCTGCGCGCCTTCGACGGGAGCAATCGCAGCGATTTTGTCAGCCAGCTCGCAACCGATGCGATACGACATCATCCCGCCATTCGAGATTCCAGTGACAAAGAAGCGCCTGGAGTCCACGGAGTAGTCGTGTTCGAGCTTGTCAATCAGCGCGCGGAGGAAGGCAACGTCGTCCACGTTGTTCTGCATTGCGTAGCCGCAGCAGTTTCCAGAGTTCCACGTGGGCATGCGGCTGGAGCGGCCCGTGCCACTCGGATAGGCGACGAGAAAACCTTCTTTGTCCGCCTTGGCGCTCATGCCGGACATCTGCTCGGCGCTTTCGGGGCTCTGGCCACCGCCATGGAGCACGAGCACAAGCGGTAACGGCTTCTTCCCATCGTATGCGGGTGGAACATGAAGGAAATAGCGGCGCGTGCGGCCGCCGATATCGAGCGAGCCGGATTTGTTGCCCTGGCCGGAGGCGCTCTCCTGAAACCCGCGGTAGGCGGAGCCCGCGAGCAGGCTGTTGAAATACATCCCCAGCACGACAACGCACAGAGCAATGATGCCCGTCCGACGATTTTTCATCGAGACTCTCCGCGGAATGGATTCTAAACCGGCCTCACTTATGTAGAACCCTGAAACCGCTATCGGGTTTCGCCGAACTATGCGGGAAACTTGCACGGCGGTTTACGAAACAGGCCGGGTGTCGAGTCGAGGCGCTCCAAGCGTGGAGTGGCTTTCGCACGGTCGGCAACCGGAAGTTTCCATTCCACAGTGTCACCTGCTGAGACGTCGTGAAATTCTCCGGGCACGGTGTCGAGGCCGTCAAGCGGAATCCCAGACCGGATTCGGTTATTTCTGACAAGCCTCTCAAGCAGCCCGAGGAAGGGTGCCGTGAGAACCACTTGACCAGCATTTTGGCGTGCCATCGGAACTGCCCCGCGCTTAAATCTCTGGCAAATCGAGCGGGTCTTTGCTAGCATTCCAATTGGAGGGCTGTACCCCGCTTGATTGGGGACGGCACCGGAGGATCCCATGAGCGCCGCACCGCGTGCGGGCAACGGGAAAGTTACCGTGCCCGACATCCTGAATTGGAAGTCTCACCCCGCAACCGAGTCAACGCAAACCCGCCGCAGGATCACCTGCCTGACGGCCTACGACTACCCCACCGCCCGCCTGCTCGATGATGCCGGCGTGGATATCCTGCTGGTAGGCGATTCGCTCGGCATGGTCGTGCTCGGCTACGACAACACCTTGCCGGTCACTCTAGAGGAGATGCTGCACCATACGCGCGCTGTGCGACGCGGCGTGCGGCGAGCCCTGCTGGTGGCCGATATGCCTTACGGCAGCTACCATGGCGAGGTCGCCGAATCGGTGCGCAACGCCGTGCGCTTTGTGAAGGAGGCCGGCGCCGAAGCCGTAAAGGTCGAAGGCGGCGAGCGCCGGCTTGAGCTGATCGTCCGGCTGGTGGAAGCCGAAATACCGGTGATGGGTCACATCGGGCTGACACCGCAGTCGCTCCACGCCATGGGCGGCTTCCGCGTGCAGGGCAAGACTCCCGACTCCGCCGAGCAGCTCCTGCGGGATGCCCGGGCCGTCGAGGCGGCAGGGGCATTTTCGATCGTGCTCGAATCGCTGCCGCGGGAGCTCGCTGCGCCCATCACACAGCAGCTTCGCATCCCGACCATCGGCATCGGCGCCGGGCCGGACTGCGACGGTCAGGTGCTTGTGTTCCACGACCTGGTGGGCCTCACCGCAGGCAATGTGCCCAAATTCGCCCGGCGCTACGCCAACCTGGCGGAGGAAATTGCGCGCGCTGCAAGCGAGTACTGCGAGGATGTCCGCAGCGGCCGGTTTCCCGCGGACGAAGAGTCGTATCATCTGCCGGCCGAGCTGCGCGAACGATTGCTCGCCCGGCTGCGCCCCTGAGCGCGCCGCGGCGGGGTAAAAGGACGCTGCCATGACTCCGGAACACGTTCGCCTCCTTTACGACTTTAACGCCTGGGCCAACCACCGGGCACTTGACGCCTGCGCCGCGCTCACAGGGGAGCAGTTCACCCGCAACCTCGGCTCGAGTTATGGCTCGGTCCGCGACACATTGGCGCACATCATGGGAGGGGAATGGTTCTGGCTCGAGCGCTGGCACGGCCGCTCGCCCAGCGCGCTCCCGCCGGCCGATGAGTTCGCCGACCTCGCCAGCCTCCGCGCTCGCTGGGCGACGGGCGAGCAGAATCTGCTGCAGTTTGTCGCCGGACGCACCGCGGAGGATCTGGCAAGCGTCCAGCACTACCGCACAACCGAAGGCCAACCCAACGCTCAACCGCTATGGCAGATGTTGCAGCACCTCGCCAACCATGGCAGCTATCATCGCGGCCAAATCACCTCGATGCTGCGCCAGTCGGGTGCTGTGCCCGCCGCCACTGATCTGATCCTGTTCTACCGCGAACGCGCTGGAAAGCCCCCCGCGGAAGCACTGGACTCGGCGACGGTCCGCCTACTTTTTGAATACAACGCCTGGGCGAACCACCGCACCCTCGATGCGTGCGGCACGCTCACTCAAGAGCAATTCACTCGCGACCTCGGCTCGAGCTTCGGCTCGGTGCGCGACACCGTGGTGCACATCTTGGGAGCCGAGCGGGTTTGGCTCGAGCGCTGCCAAGGCCGCTCACCGAGCGCGTTGCCAGCCGCCGAACAGTTCCCCGCGCTCGCCAGCGTGAACACCCGCTGGACCGAGATCGAGCGAAACCTGCTTGATCTTGTCGCCGGGCTCTCGGCGGAGGAGTTGGCGCGGGTGCACGAGTTCCGCACGCTCAAGAGCGGCATTTATGCGAACACCCTCTGGCAGGCGCTGCAACACGTAGTCAACCATAGCACGTACCACCGCGGCCAGGTGGCGATGCTGCTGCGCCAGTCGGGCGCCAAGCCCAACTTCACGGACTTGATCTATTTTTACCGCGAGCGGGCCGGGCAAGCGCTCGATTGAAACGCGTCGGCGCCAGTGGAAACGGTTCACACAGTGGAGTGGATGAAGCAGGTGGCGCGGGGGATGCGCGCCGAAGGCCGGGTCGTCGGCCTTGTCCCCACGATGGGAGCGCTGCACGATGGCCATGCGTCGCTGGTGCGCGCGGCTCAGGAGCAGTGCCAGCCAGTGGTGGTCTCGGTCTTCGTGAACCCGAAGCAGTTCGGCCCGAAGGAAGATTTCGAGAAGTATCCGCGGCCGATCGACGCCGACCGCGCCCTGCTCGAGGGGCTCCAGGTGCCTTACCTGTTTGCCCCACTTGCCGCGGAGATGTATCCAAACGGTTTTCGCACGTCGGTCAGCGTGGAAGGCTTGGGCGAGCGGCTGGAAGGCCGCTCGCGCCCCGGCCATTTCCGCGGGGTGACCACCATCGTCCTCAAGCTGTTTGAGATCGCGCAGCCGCATTTCGCCTATTTCGGTCGCAAGGACGCGCAGCAGGTCCGCCTCATCCGGCAGATGGCCCGTGACCTGAATCTGGACACGGAAATCGTGGTGTGCCCGATCGTGCGCGACGCTGACGGCCTGGCGCTGTCGTCGCGCAATGCCTACCTCAAAGGTGACCAACGGCGCGCCGCAACAGTGCTCTATCGCGCGCTGGACGCGGCGCGGCACGATATCGCCGCGGGGGAGCGCGACGCAGTGCGGCTGGCGGGCGCACTGCGCAAGAAGATTGAAGCGGAGCCGCTGGCCACGGCTGATTATGTCGAGATTGTAGACGCGGAGACGTTTGAGCCAGTGTTGCGCCTGCGGCGGGCTTGCCTGGCGCTACTGGCGGTTTTTGTCGGGTCGACGCGGCTGATTGACAACATGCTCGTCGAAGAACAGGGCGATTCGCTCAGCATCGCGCTCTGACGCCGGTAGTGTCCTAATTTGCTCTCCCGAGGACTGATTATCCTTGTAAATTAGGACACCACCTTGACGCCTCCCGCTTTGCGGCCTAATAGACAGTTCTGTTACACTAGGCCCACAGGGTCGGACTCACCGGCGGAGGTAATAGCAATGCGAAAAATGTCGGTCGTGTTTCTGGTTGCAGCCATCTTCGCGGGCGCGGGGGTGTCGCTCCACGCGCAGGGCACCGTGCCTGCCGGGACGCCCATCGTTGTGACGCTCGACCAGTCGGTTAGCTCCAAGGACGCCAGAGTGGGCCAGAAGGTCGACGGCAGCGTGGCGAGTGACGTTGTCGTGAACGGCAAAACGGTGATCCCCAAAGGATCGAAGGTTTCGTTGTCAGTAGCGAATGCCCAGGCTTCGGGCCGCCTGACCACGCCTGCCAAGCTTTGGCTAAAGATCGATTCGATTAACGTGAACAGCAGGACCTACACGGTCTCCTCGCGTTGGTCGGGGCAGACCGGACGGTCGCACAACAAGCGCAACATCATTGCCATCGGCGGCGGCACGGCGCTGGGGGCGACCATCGGGGCGATTGCAGGCGGCGGGAAGGGCGCAGCGATCGGGGCGGCCGCGGGCGCCGGAGCAGGCACCGGGGGCGCGGCGCTGACCGGTAAGAAAGACATCACCTTCCCGGCGGAAACCAAGCTACGGTTCACCGTGAAGGAAGCGTTTTCGGTGAAGTAGACCGGAGCCGGTCAAGCGGCGCAGCACTGACACCGCATTGCCGTCACTGCGCCGACGTTTGACGGCGAAGTCATCCTGAGCCCGCCCTGGCGTGCGAGATGTCCCTCTCCGAATGGGGATTCTTCACTCGTCCGCTGGGCAGACTCACCCGGAATGACAATCGCAAACAGGCGGACTGCGAGCCAGCCTCTACTTGCCGTCGAGCGCTGCGAGCACCTGTGCTGCGTGTCCTTTCGGGTTGACCGCCTCCCAGATCCGGGCAATCTTTCCGTCCGGGCCGATCAAGAAAGTGCTGCGCACAATCCCCAGGAACGATTTCCCCAGAAAACTCTTCATCCGCCGGGCGCCGTAGGCCTCGATGGCTGTAAACTCCGGATCGCTCAGTAGCGAGAAATTGATCTTATTCTTGGCGCGGAACTGCGCCAACGCCTCCACGCTGTCCGCGCTGCAGCCCAGGATGACTGCGCCGGCCCTGTCGAATTTTGCTTTGGCGTCGCGAAACTCGGACGCTTCGCTGATTCAACCGGGGGTCTGCGCCTTGGGAAAGAAATAGAGCACCACGGGAGCGCCGCGCAGGTCGCCGAGCGCGACTTGCCGCTCGTCATCGGCCGGCAAGCAGAACTCCGGCGCTTTTTCTCCAGGTTTTAGCATCCCTCACCTCGGTGGCGATTGCGTCTCGAAAAATCAGGCATTCTCGCGCCGGAGCCAATACTCGCGGAAGCGGGAAATTCGCTCGCCTCGAAGTTCGATGAACATCACGCCGCGCAGCTCGATGCGCCTGCCGGAGTCTTCGCGCGTGAACTCAGCCCCCCATTCCACCACATGCAGGTTGCCTGTGGAGCTTACTGGCTGCCAGCGAAAATGGATTTCGCGATGGAATCGAGTGGCCTCCTCCCAGTAGCGATGGATGCCGGCGCGGCCGAGCATCGGCGCGCTGAACGGGTCCTGTTGGTAGGTGGCATCCTCCGTGAATACTTCGCACACCAGCGCGGCGTTGCGCGTCTCCCAGGCGCGCCCGTAGGTCTCCATGATGTGGGCCAGGAAGGCGTTCGGCTCGGCTGTTGGTTTTGGCTCGGACATAATCTGCGGCTAGCCGAGCACGCGCCTGAGGATGTCGTTTACCAGTTGCGGGTTGGCTTGTCCCCGCGAGGCGCGCATCACCTGCCCCACAAAAAACTTAAAAACTCCCTCGTTTCCGGCGCGGTACTTGGCGACGTTTTCCGGGTTCCGCGCAATTACTTCGCGGCAGAGGCGCTCAATCTCGACGGCATCGCTGATCTGCGCCAGGCCCTCGGCGGCGATGATTTCCTCCGCGCTTCGGCCGGTTGCAAACATCTGGGGGAAAACTTTCTTTGCCATCGCTGGCGTGATTTGGCCGTTCTGGATCCCCTGAAGTAACAGAGCCAATTCCCTCGGTGCGGGCTTAAACTCGTCGACTCGTTCAGCGACAACGCCTGCCTCGTTCATCTGGCGCAACATTTCAGTTTGGATCCAGTGCGCGGCGCTCTTTGGCGGAGCGCCAGCGCTCACGACGGCCTCGAAATAATCGCCCAGCGAGCGCGTGTCGGTGAGCACGCCGGCATCGTACGGCGTGAGCGCGTAATCGCGGAGGAATCGCGCGCGCCGGGCCGCAGGCAGCTCGGGCATGGTCTCGGTGATCCTGGCTTTCCACGCCTCGCCTACGTGCACCGGCAGGAGGTCGGGCTCAGGGAAGTAGCGGTAGTCGTGCGCAAACTCCTTCGAGCGCATCGGCTCGGTGCGCCCCGCCGCCAGGCTCCACAGGCGCGTCTCCTGCTCGATCTGCCCGCCGGATTCGAGCGCGCCGATGTGCCGCTCGATTTCAAATTCGAGCGCGCGCTGCAAGTAGCGGAACGAGTTCAGGTTTTTCACTTCGGTCTTCACCCCGAGCTTTTCTGCGCCGCGCCGCCGCACGCTCACATTGGCATCGCAGCGCAGCGAGCCTTCCTCCATATTGCAATCGCTCACGTCGGTGTATTGAAGCACCTGCTTGAGCGTATTCAGGTAGGTGTAGGCATCGGCGGGCGAGCGCAGGTCGGGCTCCGACACGATTTCGATCAGCGGCACGCCGCAGCGATTGTAGTCAATGTAGGAGTTGCGGTCTGAGTCCGGGAAGCCCTCGTGCATGGCCTTAGCCGCGTCCTCTTCCATGTGCAAGCGGGTGATGCCGATGTGCTGGGGGGCGCCGCCGTCGCCCGCCGGGACGATTTCGAGCCGGCCGGCGGAGGCCAGCGGCAGCTCGTACATCGAAATCTGATAGCCCTTGGGTAGATCGGGGTAGAAGTAATTCTTGCGCGCGAAGCGCGAGCGGGCGTGCACCGTGCATTGCAGGGCCAGCGCGGCGCGCACGGCCATCTCGAGGGCCCGGCGATTGAGCACGGGCAGCGAGCCCGGCAGGCCCAGGCAGACGGGACAGACGTTGGTGTTGGGCGGATCGCCGAAGCGGGTCGAGCAGGCGCAGAATATCTTTGTTTCGGTCTTCAGTTGCACGTGCACTTCGAGCCCGATGACAGGCTCGTACTGCTCGAGCACCTCGCGCGCGACTCGGCGTGCTTCCTGGGCAATTTTGCTCATGGCAAACTGACAATTATAGCATCAAGCGATATCGTGCTTGGCCCGGGAGCGCACGCCTGTGGCTGTCTCATCGCGGCACGCGATTCCGCAGGCGCTAGACGGGGTAGGCGCCGCAAATACGGCAGTAGCGCATATCGAGTCGAGGTACAGGCCCCTGACACTCGGGGCACGCCTTTGGTCCGCGCGGCAGTTCGCGCGGCGGCGGAAAAATCTCCCGGTAGAGGCGATAGTAAAAATACTGTTCTTTATTGCGCAGGCGCACGCCATCCTCGCGGGCGACTTGCTCGCGGGCGCCCTGGAACTCAGCGGCGCTGGCCCCCTCGGCCGCCACTCGCGCCAGCGCCGTGCTGCCCGATCCAAATTCGATGGCTGTCTTTACCCGCCAGGCAATTTCGGCCGGAAGCAGTTCGGCAAAAGCTTCGCGAAGAATTTTTTTGCCGAAGCGGCGGGCCTCGCGCTCACCCACCAAATCGGCTGCATCCAGGGTGAGAGCGAACGCACGGACTGCGATGTTCAAGTAGGGCAACTCAACTGTGACTCCTAGTGCGCGGCCGAGCGGGAGTGAAGTGAAATGCATAACTTCGTTCAAGTGGTGGATGTAGGCGGGTAACCGCTCGGAGGGCATATTAAACATGAAACTATAGCCCGCGAAGAGTTCATCCGCGGCGTCGCCTGTGAGCACAGAGCGCGCGCCGACGGTACGCGCCGCGCTGAGCGCAACGTAGGCGACGATGCTGTTGCGCAGCTCCATGGGATCGAACGTATTCAGCGGGCCGATGATTTTGGGCATGCGCCCGAGCAATTCGCCGAGTGTCGGGCGAACAATCTCTAGTTCCATGCCCAGATGTGCCGCCAGTTGACGGGCGAAGGGTTCATCGGGCGACGAAGAATCGGCTACGGATACCGTGAACGCCCGGAGCTGGCGGCCCTGGGCCGCGGCCAGGGTCGCCAGAACGCTGGTGTCCAGGCCCCCGGACAGCAGGATACCGTCCGCCGTGGTCTCAGCCACAGCCTTGGCCACCAGCCGGCGCAATTGCGCCGCGCTTCCCGCTCGTTTAGCCCTGGTGGGCTGCATAACCGTCGGGATGGGTAGCCGGGAATTTCTGGCGGTAGAGGCCGTAGGCGCCGAACAGCAGCCCGCTCGAGAGCAGGCTGCCCAGGAGCGAGTTGCGGAAGAAAGGCACACCAGCCGTATAGCAAGCCAGCAGGCCACGCCAGGTGGGCGGATAGAGCTGCCAGTCCAGCCATACTGCGAAGTTGCTGATCAAAAAGAAGGCGACCGGTCCGGCCAGCGCGGCCGCCAGTACTGTTCCGACGGACACCCGGTTTCGAAGCCTGCGGCCGATCAGCGCCACCGCCCCGAAGGCAGCCCACACGATCCATTGCGTCCACGCCAATTGCATGTGGTAGATGTGCCAAGTCAGCACGATGTCGCTGACCGCGAGAAGTGCCACCGGAAACCAAAAGGCGTCGCGACTTCTCAGGTGCGCTCCCCCGAAGAGCAGCGCGCCAAATACCGGCGAGAAATTCGGAACATGAGGGATGAACCTTGCGATCACCGCCAGTACGACCACCAGATATGCCATGTTTAGCTCCTTTCTGTGTGGATTGGGTTGCCCTTGTGACGCCAGCGATGCCACCCCCTCACGTCTTGCTCGATCGTCGGCACCGCCGGATTGAGGAACACGCTGACCGTCAACCACGGGAATTCTTTTCCGACAAGGCCGGCCAGCCGGCAGCGCACCACATGCTCACCCGGCAGGCTCAGGAAGGACCCCACCAGAACAGAGATGCGCGGGGAAACTCCCTGCTCGATGAGCCACATCGCAGCCGCCCCCGGCGTCAGGTCAGGACTGGCGAGCAAGATCAGATGCCGGCCGCGGCCGAAGCAGTTGAGCACGAACTTCTTTTTCACCTCCGGGTCGCCGTAGTCGTGAAAACTGACCACCACACTTTCATCGAGGTTGACCCGGGCCAGCGCGGCAGCCAGCTGGACCGAGCTGATCCCGGGAATCACTTCCACCTTGAAGCCCTCCAGCGCGCGCAGCAAACCCTTGAGTCCCGACGACAGGCAGGGATCGCCGAGCCGGGGAACCGCCAGGGTTGCCCCGCACCTCTTGGCTTCGCGCACGGCAGCCCGTGTGGCTCGAACGTAGTTGCGGACGTCCTGCAGGAAAATTTTCTTTCCTGCCAGGCAGCCGGCGATGGGCTGAAGATCCAAATCCCAGCCCAGGACCAGCTCGGCCTCTGCCAGCGCCTGGCGCGCTGCGGGCGTCACGTGCTCGGGCGCTCCTGGCCCGACGCCCACCAGATAGGCTTTGCGTGGCGCTGCCATTCAAGCCACCTGGCGCGCCCTTGCGCCTGGCGTCAACTGGGCGCTGGTTTCCGGATGAAGCAGCGACGCCAAGAGCTCGACTCCCTCCACCATCCGCGGCCCCGGGCGATGAAACAGGCTGCCTTCGAGGATGAACACGCGCCGGGCCTCGACCGCCGGCAGCCCTGCCCAGAATGTCTGGCGGCGCGCGGACTCCCACTCCGCCATCGTTTGCTGTGCGGTGAAGCCGCAGGGAAGCAGCAGGACGACCTCCGGTTTGTAGGCTTCTACCACGGCGCAACTCAGCAGCGTTGAAGACCCGCCGCGCCTTCCCAGCCGATCCTCGCCGCCGGCCAGCTCCACCATTTGCGTCATCCAGTGACCGGCGGCCATCAGCGGATCGAACCAGCTCACGCAAAGCACGCACGGGCGGTGCTTGGCTTTCGTACCTCGCCGCGCACGTTCCAGGCGCGTCTCGTGCTCCCGCAGCAGTGCTTCGGCGCGCTCGAGCTGGCCGGTGGTCAGACCCAGTAGCCGAATGTCGCCCGGTAGCTGCTCGAAGTGGCTCGCTCCGAGCGAGACCAGCCGTGCCTGGTTGCCGATCGCTTGTAAATCGCGCGCCGCATCGGATTCGCCGACCGCGCAGACGCTGCACTGCCGCTGCGCCACTACTAGGTCGGGCGCCAGGGCGGCCAGTTTCTCGCGGTCAAGCGCGTACAGGCTTTCGCCGCGGGCGGCCTCTTGCTGCACGCCGCGGTGGATCTCCGCGCTCGTTAATCCTGCGGGAAGCAGGCACCGCGTCACGCGCGGACGGTTGCGAATCTCCGGCGGGTAATCGCACTCGTGCGATATGCCCACCAGGCTCTCCGCTAGGCCCAGCGCGCAAAGAATTTCTGTCGCGCTGGGCAGCAATGAGACAATCCGCATCACGTCCTTCGCGTCCCTCCTGGACTCATTCCGCCGGGAACCGAAATTTGACCCCGGCGAGAAAATTCAGGTGCAACGCCGGGAAGCCGAAGGACTCCTCGTACTTCTGGTTGAGGAAATTTTTGAGCCGGCCGTAGAGCTCCACTCCCCCGGGAAGCTTATAGGCAAACCCGCCGTTCGCGAGGGCATAGCCTTTGTTGCGGAAGAATCCTCCGGAGGCGCCGAGGTTCGGCTCCACGTCCAGCACTGGGCCGCGGACGTAGCCGTTCAGGTTGAGCATCAGTCGGCGGTGGTGCCAGGTCACGTTGTAGCCGGCGGAGTTGCGGGGCCGGCGGACCAACGGCTGCCCCACCCGGAAGGGTGAGTTTGCGATAGTCGCGCCGTCGAGCGCCAGAATGGCGGTATTGAGCCGCGTGTATTCCCCGGCAAGCTCGAGCGACCGGCTGATCTGCACCCGGAAGGAGACCTCCGCGCCCTGCGCCCGCGAGTTGGCCAGGTTGTCCGAGGTGAAGCTGCTCAGGCTCTGCAACGAACCTCCCAGGGTGACGATCTGGTCGGTGAAGCGGTTGAAGAAGTAGGTGACGTCGAGCACGGCGCGATTACCGAAGAAGCGCTGCTCTGCGCCCAGATCGAAGCTCGTGCTTCGCTCTGGCTTCAAGCGGGGGTTGTTGTTGTTGAACGCGAGCTCGAAACCACCGGGCGCGCGGATGCCTGTGCCGAAGCTGCCGTGGAGCCGCGTCGCGCCGAGCGACCCGCCCGCGTCGGACTCGTGCGCCAGGAAGGCCACGGAGAGGCGCGGGTTCACCTTCCAAAGCGAGCTGGCGGGCAGCAGCGGCCTGGACCCGCCGTCGGCGGGGAGCTGGTGCGTGCGGATGTTGTCCACGCGCAGGCCGGTGATCAAGAACCAGCGCGGCGTGGGGCTCCAGCGGTTCTCGGCGAAGAAGGCGTAGCTCGTACGCGGCAGGAGGAACGGCGCATTGTTGGCGTCGGCGATGAAGGTGTTCTTGATCTGCTCGCGGTTGTATTCGACTCCGAAGACGACAAGGTCTTTGCTCGAGAGGGTGAGCTCGCTGCGCGTGTTTGCCACCACGCGCAGGTTGTGCGAGAACGAGTCGCCGAAGGGCGAGCGGAAGAACAGCCGGTTCGTCGCGACGCTGACGGTGGTGACCTGCCGGAAGCGGCTCGAGAACTGTTCGGCGTAGCTGGCCTGGTAGCCGAACAGGTTTTGTTTGTCGCGAGAGACCGTGTCGAGGCCGGGGAAATTGCCGAGGGGATCCGACCCGAACGGCCCGGGCGCGCCGGCATCGTTGGCGTTGCCGAGGAAGTGAAAATTCAATTGGCGGCGGGGCGTGCGGGAGTAGCCGAAGCTGAGCCAGGCGGTCTCGTTCCGGTAGTTGTCGTTCTGGACGACGCCGCCGGAATCGAGTCGCGAAAGATTGAAGGCCCAGCCGAAGCCATGGTTCAGCCCGCTGCCTCCGGCGGCAAACCGCCGGGTGGTATAGCTGCCGCCCTCCGCGAGCGCCGCGAAGTGCGGCGGGCCCTCGCCCCGCTGGCTGACGACGTTGATCACGCCGGTCACCGCGTTCGAGCCGTACAGGGCGCTTTGCGGCCCGCGGATCACTTCGACGTGGTCCACGCCGTCCACCGGCAGCGAAGCGAAGTCAAATGCTCCGCCGAAATCGTTCACCTGGATCCCATCAATCAGCACGAGGTTGTAGTTGGAGTTTCCTCCACGAATGAACACGCCGGTCACGCCGCCGCGCCGGCCGCTCTGGTTCACTTCGAGGCCGGGGACGCCGCGCAAGACTTCCAGAACGCCCTGCGCGCCGCGGTCGTCCATCTCGTGTTGGGTGACGATGCTCACCGACGAGCCGATCTGCGGCGCCAGCGCGCCGCCCAGGGAGGCCGACACGACCACCTGCTGTTCGACGGCGCTGAGCTTGAGGCGCAGGTCCACACTGCGCGCTTTGCCTTCACGAAGTTCCACCTCGGTGGAGGAGGTCGAGAAGCCGGGCTTGCTGGCCACCAGCTGGAATACGCCGCTGCGCAAGCCCTCGAACCTGAATTGGCCGCGGGTATCGGTCTGCCGCTCGTCGAGCGCGGTGAGCGCAGCCAGCAGGCTCACGCGCGCGCCAGGAACGGCGCGGCCGCTGGGGTCAAAGACGGTTCCCGAGAGCGCCGCGGCGGGCGCTGCCGGAGGATTGGGCCTAGTTGTGGTTTGTGCTTGTGCGCAAAGGCTGGCGAACAGTACCCCGATCAAAACTGCGAACAACAGCGGGAAGCGAAGTCGCATGGCGTTTCCTCCTCTCCCTCTCGCGCGGGAGTTGAAGGTTGTCCCGAAAAATCCGGGAGCATTTCCCGGGCTTTTTGGGCTGCGGACTCCGCCGGTCTCCTGGCTTGGCGGCACAACCAAACGGCACGGCCTTCCCGCTCCGACGCCGGCGCCTTACGGCACCCGCTGGAACAGTGGCCTGCGCTCGATCACTTCTCCGCCTTACAGTCGCGCGGCGGCGACGGCTTTTCACCGTCTTCCCGTGCACGGAGTCTGCGGTTGATCTTTACGGCGCCCTCCCAGCGGCGGGGGCGTCCCGCCTACCGGGCGGCGTCGCGTGGGCAAAGGCGCGGCTATCCGCCCGCGTCTTCGCTGCGATTCCCCTGAACGATGACTCGAGGCCGGCCCGCGGGGCCGATCTCCACCTCGAGCGGGGCCTCGAAGACTTGCTCGAGCAAATCTTGACGATAAACTTCGGCGGGTGAGCCGACGCGCAAGGACCGTCCGCGGTGCAGCAGCACGACTTGGTCCGCAAACTCGGCCGCGAGGTTCAACTCGTGCGTCACGACGACAACGGTGTAGCGATTCTCTTGCGCCAGCTGCCGCAACCGCTGCAGCAACTCGACCTGCGCGCCGATGTCGAGGTGCAATGTGGGCTCATCGAGCAGCAGCAGCACCGGCTGCTGCGCCAGGGCCCGCGCCAGGATGACGCGCTGCTTTTCGCCGCCAGAGATCTTGTCCATCCAGCGGTCTTGCAAGGCCTCGGCACCCACCTGCGCCAGGGCGTTAGTAGCGATCGCAAGGTCCTCCGCCGTCTCAAAACGCAGCGCGCGCCGGTAGGGATGACGCCCCTGGAGCACGTATTCCCAGGCGCGCGCCGGGAAGAGCAACGAGCTTTCCTGCTGGACGACGGCGATGCGTCGGGCGCGTGTGCGCGGGTCGAGGCGGTTGGTCTCCGCACCGTCGAGCTCGACGCGGCCCGAGAGCGGCGCGAGCGCGCCCGAGATAAGCCGCAGCAGCGTGGACTTGCCGCTGGCATTTGGCCCCAAGATAGCGACCAGCTCGCGCTGCCGCGCCTGGAAACTGGTGGCCTCGAGCGTGAACAGGGGCGCCTCTCGCTCGCCGGCGTAGGCGTAGCTGGCCTGCTCGACGTTGAGCCGCACTTCGCCCGGACCCCAGCCCGCGCCCTCGCCTGCCGGGTGCGCCCGTGAAGCCGTTGCCTGAGCCGCGCTCACCGCAGCCTCCGCCGCAGCAAGTAGATGAACACCGGCGCGCCGGCCATCGCCGTCATGGCGCCCACCGGCAATTCGGTTGGCGCGGCAATCGTCCGCGCCAGGGTGTCCGCCAGCACGACGGCGATGGCGCCGCCCAAGGCCGAGGTGGGAATCAGCAGGCGGTAATCGGGGCCGAACAGCAGCCGCATCGCGTGCGGCACCAGAAGCCCGACATAGCCGATCGCTCCGCTGACCGAGACGGCTAGCCCAGTCAGCATCGACGCCGCGATATACACCACCAGTTTTACTCGCGTCACTTGCACTCCCAAGTGCATCGCCTCGCGCTCGCCCGTGAGCAGTAGGTTCAGGTCTGCGGCGGTGGTATAAATCGCGCCTACCGCGATGAGAATCCCGCCCACAAAGACCGAGCGCACAAGCGTCGAAGGCGGCGGTGGCGTGGAAAGATCGCCCATCAGCCAGAAGGCCATGCCGCGGAGGTCGCGCCCGGAAAGAGTGGTCATCAGGAACATGATCACCGCGGAAAGAAACGAAGCCGTGATGATGCCGGCCAGCAGCAGTGTCCCGCCGTCGAGCTGCCCGCCGCGCCGGCCGAGTAGATAGACCGCGGCAATCGTAAGCGCTGCGCCCAGAAACGCCGCCGCGGGCGTCACCAGCGGACCCAGCGTCGTGAGGTGCGGCGCGGCGACAAGTGACACGATTGCGCCCAGCGCGGCGCCGCTGGAAACCCCCAGGACGTATGGGTCGGCCAGCGGGTTCCGCAGCAGCGCCTGAAAGCCAGCGCCTGCCACCGACAGCGCCGCGCCCACGAGGATGCCCAGCAGGATTCTGGGCAGACGCAGCTCAAAGATGATCAGCCGGTACTCGCTTGGGAGCTGGGCGCTGCGGCCGATGGCCACGCGCCCCAGGTTGAGCGCCAAGTCGCTTACCGAGAGGGGCACCGCGCCGAGCTTCAGCGCCACCAGCACCACCGCGAGCAGCACGGCCAGCAACAGGCCGCAGGACCATGCCAGCCGCTTCAGCGTTACCGGGCGCATTGGCAGCATTCCTCCCGCTCGGGCGTTGCGGTTTTCTCTGACATCCCAGTTTCACCATTCGAGTTTCGCGTTTCGGGTTTTTCGGGGAACGCTTCAGGATGCAACTGCCGCGCCAGCTCGACGATGGCGTCCACAAGACGCGGTGCGGGGCGGTTGATGGCCTCGCTGACCACAGCGATGTGCCTTTGGCGGATCGCCTCGAGATTGCGCCAGCCCGGCCGGTCGCGGAAGGCCTCAAAGTTTTGCCCCTCCGCCTGGCTATGCGTGCTGGCGAAGACCAAATAGTCCGGCTGGAGGCGCACGACCTCTTCCAGGCTCAGCCGCGGCCAGTCCTGCGAGGTCTCCACCACCGATTCGGCGCCGGCCCAGCGCAACGCGTCTGCCAGGAAGGTCTCGCGGCCGATGGAGATCAGCGGCTCAGCCCACACGACGAACAACACCCGCCGCGGCTGACGCGCGCCGAGTTGCCGCTTGAGCTCCGCCAAGCGCGTCCGCAACTCCGCGACGAGCGCTTCGCTCGCCTCGCGTGCCCCGATCACCTCGGCCAGCCGGCCGATGGATGCAAGAACTGCCTCCACCGAGCGAGGATCGGTGACGTAGGCGGCGATGCCCAGGCGGTCGAGCGCCTGGACGGTTTCGCGGCGGTTGATGCTCCGTGTCGCCAGCACCAGGTCCGGCTTGAGTGCGACCACTTGTTCGAGGTTCGGGTTGACGGCCCCACCAACCTTCGGCTTGGCCTGCGCTTCGGGTGGATAGTCGCAGTAGTCGGTGACGCCCGCCAGCCGCTCCTGCGCGGCCAACGCGTAGAGCGTCTCGGTGAGGCTCGGCGCCAGCGAGACGATCCGCCGCACCGGCTGCGGAACGCTCACTCGCCGGCCAATTTCGTCGGTAATTTGCTGGACCGGCGGCGCTGTCGCCGCGGGCCGGGGACTCGCGCCCTGCGCCCGCGCCCCACTCGCGGTTAAAGCCACGATCGCGAGCGTGCAGAAGCCCGTGTAGGGGCGGACCAGGGGGCGCGCGCGCGCCTGTTCGCCCGGCGAGCTTCGGCGAGCCTCGCCATTGGTCTGTCGAAAGTTCATTTCGTCGGCCAACAAAAAAGCCCCACGAAAAAGAATGGGGCTCGAAGCCACACCCTCTCTCGCGAAGAGTGTCAGCGGACAACGACTCGGGCAGGTTTCCTGACTGACGGCCTTCCGAGCGTCGCGCCCCGAATCGCGGGAGCGCGCTGCGGAATTCAGGCGCTGGCTGACCCCTCTCCGGGCATGTTCACAAACTCCCAGGAGGAGCGCCCCTTCCCAGCCCCACTCGTGGAATGAGTCCTGGGGGCCAGTGGGCGTCCTTGCGAACGAGCAGCGCCGGCCGATCACAGTGGCGGGACCGTGGCCGATTTTCGCGGCCTTCCCTTTACCCTGAGAGCGGCCCTGCGGGCCACTCGAAGGGTCTTATCCGAGCCGGCTGATTGTCGTCGGTGAGTGTATGCCCGCGGCAGCAGCGTGTCAATGCGCCGCCGGAGCACAAGAATCCGAAATGGCCGGGGATAGATTAGACGGTGACGCGGCCTTTCAGGGCGGGCTCCGCGCCCCAGCGAACGTCGTCGATCCACCAGCGGCCCTCGGCGCGCACCAGCGTGAAGCGAGCCTGATAATGCTCCCCGCCCTCGGTCAGGATTTGCGTTTCCAGCAAGGCGCGCTCGCCCGACTCCTGCTGCCGGCTGACTCGGATCTCGCGGGTGCGAAACATCTGCCGATGCGAGAGCAGCAGCCGGCGATAGTCTTCAAAGGAGAATTGCGCGCGGTATGGCCGCGAAAAAAGTGCGTAGGCTGCGCGCAGTTCGCCGCGGTTGAGCGCCTCAAGATGCGCCTTGACGACGTCCGCGGGACCTGTGGGTCTTGCGCCCCAGCCGAGCGGGCCGAACGGATCGTCGTAGCGCACCAGTGTCCAGGTGGTCAGCGCAAACGCCACCCCGCTGGCGGTGAGCAACGCCAGCAGGCGACGCAGCAAGCTGCGCCGATCACGCACCGTAGGCGAACCCGGCGGCTCTCCGGCAGGATAGATGGTCAGCGGATCAGGCATCGTTTCGTCAGCCCATTTCTCCAAAAACTTCCGGCTCAGCGATTCTTCCATTGCGGCTTGCGCTGTTCGATCATTGCCCGCAGGCCCTCTTGCGAATCCTCTAGCCGGTAGAGTTCGTTCAAGAAGATGTTCATCGAATGGCGCAGACCGTCGCGCAGCGAGAGGCCCATGCCGCCCAGGATGGCCCTCTTGGCCATGGCCAGGACGGCGCCCGACTGCGCGGTGATTCGCGCGATCAGCTCGTTCACGGTTTTTTCGAGCTGCGCTTCCGGGACCAGGCGGTTCACCAGGCCCAGCTCGCAGGCGCGCTCGGCGGTAATGGGCTCGCCGGTCAGCACCAGTTCGAGCGCTCGCTTCGGGCCGATTAGAAAAGGCAGGATGGTCGAGGCCAGCGGCGGGAACACGCCGATGGTGATCTCGGGCTGGGCGAAGCGAGCCCTCGGAGTGGCCACCACGAGGTCGCCGAACGCGGCGAGCTCTGCGCCGCCCCCGATGGCCGGGCCGTTGACCACCACAATCACCGGCTTACCCACGTCGAGCATCGCGGTGAAGGCGGCGTGGAAGGCGTCGAGCATCTGGAAGACGCGCTCGGCGGTGTATTCGCCGATGTCGATGCCGCCGGAGAAGACCTTGCAGGCCGAGTCGAGAACGACGAGCTTGACGTCGTCTTTATCGTCGAGCGACTCGATCCCGGCGGCCAGCTCGCGGAGCATCGGCTCGTGGAGCAGGTTGTGCTCGGGGCGGTCGAGCGTCATCCGCGCCACCGACCCTTCGATGCGGTAGCGCACGTAGTTGAACTCTTCCGGCCGGCGCCGCGACGCCTTGCCCATAAATTCTTCGTGCCGGACTTCTTCCATCATGATCTTTGGTCCTCCGTCGTGATCGGCTAAGTTGTCTCCACCGCCAACGCGATGCCCAGCCCGCCCGAGACGCACAGCGTGGCCAGGCCGCGGCGGCCCGCAGGTGCTTTGCCGCGGCGCAGCTCGTGTGTGAGTGTCGCAGCGATGCGCGCGCCGCTGCAGCCAATCGGGTGGCCCAAGGCGATTGCGCCGCCGTTGGGGTTTAGCCTGCTGCGGTCGAATTGCAGCTCGCGGTCGCACGCCAGCACCTGCGCGGCGAAGGCTTCGTTCAGCTCGATAACAGCGTAGTCGGCCAGCTTCCAGCCCGTGCGCCGCTCGAGTTTCTGCGCCGCAGGCACCGGGGCGATGCCCATCAGCCGCGGGTCCACCGCGGCCACCGCCGCGTCCACCACCCGCGCCAGCGGAGCCAGGCGCAGCTCGGCGAGTTTCTGCTCGCTGACCAGCACCAACGCCGCGGCGCCGTCGGTGATGCCGCTGGAATTGCCGGCGGTGACGCTCCCGGTCTTGGAAAACACCGGCGGGAGCTTGCCCAGATTCTCGAGGGTCGCGTCGGCGCGCACGTGCTCGTCTTTTTCAAGACGCGTGACGTTGCCTTTCTTGTCTGTGCGCTCGATCACAACGATCTCTTCCCGAAAACGGCACTCGGCTGCGGCGCGCCCCGCCCGCTGGTGGCTTTCCAGCGCGTAGAGGTCCTGCTCCTCGCGGGAGATCTTGTACTGTTCGGCCAGCAGCTCGGCGGTTTCGCCCATCACCATCTGCGACATCGGGCAGAGGAAGCCGTCGCGGTACATCGCGTCCACCAGCGGCTGGTGGCCCAGCTTGAAGCCCCAGCGCGCTTCGACCAGGTACGGCACGCGGCTCATGGATTCGGCGCCGCCCGCCACAACAATTTCGGCTTCGCCCAGGCGGATCTGCTGCCAGCCGAGCAGCAGCGCGCGCAGGCCCGAGGCGCAAGCCATATTCACCGTGAAGGCCGGAACGTCATCGCCCAGCCCCGAACGCCAGGCAATCTGCCGCGCCGGGTTCGGACCCACGCCCGCGGGGCGCGCGTTTCCGAAGATGAGCTCGTCCACCCGCCGCGCGCCCTTTTCTTGCTGGCCATTCTGAGTCCGCCACGGCGGACGAAGAATCTCTCCAGAAGCGCCGGCTTTCTGCTTTGCATCCCCGGGCTTGCGCTCCGGCGGCGCTGCACCGAATGCGCGCTCGAGCGCCGCCCGCACCGCGATTACTCCCAGGTCCGCTGCGGTCAGATCCGCTAATCCACCGCCGAATTTCCCAATCGGCGTGCGCACCGCACTCACGATGTAGGCCGCTCGCGTCATCGTCTGATGATTTCGATGCTAGCACACCGTTCAACACGCGCGCAGCCACGCCGCGACCTTTGTGTCCTTGTCATTCTGAACCCCGACCTTGTCGGGGCGAAGAATCCCTTTCGTCTTTGGCTCCGCCGCAGAGAGATGCTTCGCTCCACTCAGCTTGACAGCATGGCGTAGCTGGTCGGACCTGCTGTCCTGTGCTTGACACGCCGCATGCCATCGTCGACGATGCAAGGCCTCCAAAACCACATCACTGTCTGGAGCTGCTTATGAAGAGTGAAACCGCTTTCCGCATCGTCAGGGAAATTCTCGCAGAAAACCGCGAAAACGGAGAACTCGAAGGTACCTTGAATCGGTCGCGTGTTGCCGCCCTCAACCGCATTTTGCTGCTAGCTGAGCCGGAATTCCTGTGTCGCCGGCGGGGCACGGAGGCGGTCATCTACCAAAGGCGACCGTCAGCCACTCTTGGGGTATCGAAATACAGGCGCATTGCGTTCCTCAAGCTCCCAGGCCGCTACCCAGCTGCCCCACCCTCATGATCTACTAGGGGGGAAATGGAGCTGGAGCTGCCCACTGCCGGCCTGGAGCACTACAAGAGTAGCTTCACAGCGAGCGCGCGTAGCCACCGAAGCCTGGGCGGAAACGAATCTTTACTGCCCCAGCTGTGACTCGAACAGGCTGAAGCGGTTCCCTACCAACACGCCGGTTGTCGATTTCGCCTGCCTCTTGTGCCATTCTTCATTTCAATTGAAGAGCCAGTCGCATCCTCTTGCCCGCCGCATCCCCGATGCTGCCTACAGCAAAATGCGCGCGGCAATCCTGAACGACCAGCGGCCTAATCTCTTCGCTCTCCACTACGAACGGGAGTTCTGGCGGGTGCGGAACTTGATTTTGGTGCCGCGCTTCGCAGTTTCGCTTTCTGCCGTGCGCAGGAGAAACCCTCTGAGCGCGGATGCCGAGCGCTCTGGCTGGGTGGGCTGCGACATCTTGCTTGAGAGGATTCCCGCCAATGCGCGGATTCCCCTCATTATCGATGGAGTCCCCAGCGGTCCGGGCTTTGTGCGCGAGCAGTATGGACGTTTGCGGCCTCTGCAGGAGATCGGAGCTGAGGAACGCGGCTGGACGTTGGACGTGCTGAGTGTTCTCCGATCGCTCGGCAGGCACGAGTTCTTGTTGGAGGAGGTCTACTTATTGGAAGGCGAGCTTGCTCGGCTCCACCCGCGGAATCGGCGCATCCGCGCGAAAATCCGCCAGCAATTGCAGATATTGAGAGATAAAGGTCTGCTTCGATTTCTCGGCAGAGGCAGATATCGGTTGCTGTAGCCTCCCGCGGTATCATGCGCGACATGGCGGCGGGATTTGAACCTATCGCGGGACTAGAAGTTTTCGCGGACGACTTTGGCCACGGCTTTCGAGAGGTTATAGGTAGCGCGCAGGTTTTCTCCGAAAAAGCGGACTTTGCCTTCGATGTCTCGTTCAAGCAAGGTCTGGCCACTGCGAGTCACGAACTGCGCATGCACCTTTATGGAGGTGGCCCCGGCGACGGTGGTCACCTGGCGCGCGCGCGCGCTACCTTCCTTGAATCCGAGCAGCGTGAGTCGCAGCAGCACCAGGTCCGGCGCTTTAGCGGCGGCGGTCTCCCCGTCGCGGTAAACGTGCTGAAACTTACCGGTCTTCACCACTTCCCTGATCAGGTCCTCATAGAGAGCCATTTGGAAATCCGGCGGCAACTTCACCTCAGTGGATTCGGCTTTCAGGATTTGGATCGCGGAGGCCTTGATCGGGGCCGGCTTTTGCTGTGCCTGGGTGGTCTTCCCGCCCGCGGAAAGCAACGCGATCGACAGCAGCAGCACAATGCCAGGGCAGGGTGTGCGCCTCATTGCTTCTTTTCGCCTTTCTTCTTCTTGTCCGCTTTCCGCTGCTCGACCTCTTCTTCCACGGGGATGCTGGCGTGAGCGCCCTTGGCGACCAGTTGTTTCTTGACCAGCACCGCTTGGCCTGGGGGGAGTGAGAAAATCACGCCGTGCAGGCCGCCCGCCGGGTCGCGGTACTCGACGGTCAGGACGTCAACCTTTTTCCGAAAAAGGCTGAGGAATCTCCCGCCACCGTAAGGCGCGAACATCGAGATCGTGCCGGCGGCGCCGCCAACCATCCGCTTGCTGTCTTCGCCGGTGAATACATCCTGGATCGCGGCGATGGGCACAGCCGCTTTGGCAGTGCCGGCGACAAACTCAAGAGTGCCTGCCCCGACGCTGAGTTTGCCATGGGCATTGCGCTTGATGTCCGGCAGGCCTAGAACATGCACCACACCGGAAGTCGGAGCCGGTTCCTGTCCCAGCGCCCGACCCGCCAGGGCGGCCAGCCCTGCCAGAATCAAGATGGAAACTAAACCAGTCCTTCGGAGAGGCTGCGCCATTGGGCGGTCTCCTAGCGAGATAGCCAGCAAGGCCCGCAGTCTGAACGTGAAGGCTGCACAGGTCAACCAGTATTTCTGCATACAGGCTCCTCGGCAGCCGCAACTATACACCAGTCCTCGTCCTCGGCTTAGGTGCCAGGGAGGCGCGGAGGAAGGGACACAAGCCAGAAGCCTGTGCTACCTGCTAGGATGCTGGCGTGGCGGCGGGATTCGGACCCATCGCGGGACTCAAGATCGGCCATGCGCAGGACGACCGGGCGCTGACCGGCTGCACGGTGCTGCTGGCCGATGCAGGCCCTGCACCCTACGATGCAGCAATTGGAATGGTCGCGGGGTGCGAAGTCCGCGGCGGCGCCGTGGGCGAACGCGAACTGGAAACTCTTCGCCCGGGCCATGTGGTCGAGCGCATCCACGCACTGGTGCTGGCGGGCGGCAGCGCCTTTGGACTCGATGCGGCCGCGGGTGTGATGCGCTGGTGCGAAGAGCGCGGCATCGGCTTCGATACCGGCGTGGCGCGCATCCCCATCGTGCCCGCGGCCATCCTGTTTGACCTGCGCATCGGCGAGCCTTCGACTTCGTTCCCCTCGACTCCGCTCGGGGCAGGCGGGCCGGCACCGAGGCCGCGGCACCCCGACGCCGCAATGGGCTACGCGGCCGCTGAAGCTGCGGCGCAAGCGAAAGCCGATGCGCCGGTAGCGGAGGGCAACGTTGGCGCGGGCACCGGCGCAACGGTCGGAAAACTTTTCGGAATCGAGCGGGCCACCAAAGGCGGCATCGGCTGCTGGACCGAAGAGCTGCCGGACGGTGTGCGTGTAGCCGCGCTCGCCGTGGTGAACGCCTTCGGCGACATCCGCGATCCGGAGTCCGGCAAAATCCTCGGCGGGGCGCGCCGGGCAAGAGACTCCCGCGAATTCGCGGATACGGCCGCAGCAATGCGCAGCGGCACGGTTCGCAAGCGTTTCGGCGACCCGAATACGGTGCTGGCCGCCGTTGCGACTAACGCGGGGCTCGGCCGCATCGAGGCGCAGCGGATGGCGGTGATGGCCGCGGCGGGGATGGCTCGGGTGATTTCTCCGGCGCACACGACGTTCGATGGCGATGTGGTGTTTGCGCTTTCGATCGGCAACGGTCGAGCCGATGTCAACGCGCTCGGGGCCGCTGCAGCGGAAGCAGTGGCGCGAGCGATCGTGCGCGGCGTCACCCAGGCGCGGTCCGCCGGCGGGGTGCTGGCTGCAGGAGGCTAGAAGCTGGAATAGAAGTCTGAAGAGGCACATTATTCTGCGCCACGACCCCTCAGGAGGAAGAGTCCCTCTGAACAGAGCGATCCTTCAGGCCGACTCTGTCGGCCCTCAGGATGGCATCGTGGCCGTCCTGCACCTGATTTCTGCTGGCCAAGCACTGCAAACTAAGACCTGCCAACTGAAAACTGAGCGCTGAAAGCCTGCTTTGCGTTATGCTCCACGCCCATGCATGACCTGAACTATTTCCGCGATCACCTCGAGCGTTTCGAGCAGATGGCGCGCCACCGCGGCGTTGAGCTGGACCTCGACGGATTCCGCGGGCTCGACCGCGAACGCCGCGACCTGATCACCGCCGCCGAACGCCTGAAGGCGGAGCGCAACAAGGCCAGCGATGAGATCGCCCGGCTAAAAAAGTCCGGCCAGGACGCTTCCGGACTGATCGCTGAGATGAAGCGCGTCTCCGAGGAGATCAAGCAGGATGACAAGCGCATCGCGCAGCTCGACGAGCGCTTGCGAGTATTCCTGCTGACGATCCCGAACCTTCCGCATGCGAGCGTCCCGGTCGGCGCGAGCGCGGAGGACAACGTCGAGGTGCGCCGCTGGGGCGCGCCGCCCAAGTTTGACTTCCCGCCGCGGCCGCACTGGGAGGTAGGCGAGCGCGCCGGCATCCTCGACCTGCCCCGAGCGGCGAAGATCGCCGGAACGCGGTTTGCGCTCTACCGCGGCGCGGGGGCGCGCCTGGAGCGGGCGCTGGCGAACTTCTTTCTCGATGTGCACACGCAGCAGCATGGCTATGAGGAGATCCTGCCGCCGTTCGCCGCCAACAGCGCCTCGCTCACCGGCACGGGTCACCTGCCGAAATTTGCCGGCGACATGTTCCATCTGGAGGGCACCGACCTGTGGATGACGCCCACCGCCGAGGTCCAGCTCACCAACCTCTTCCGCGACGAGACGCTCGACGCCGAATCGCTGCCCATCAAAGTCTGCGCGTGGACGGCCTGCTTCCGCTCGGAAGCCGGTGCGGCCGGCAAGGACACTCGCGGCATCGCCCGGCAACACCAGTTCCAGAAGGTGGAGCTGTTCAAGTTCACCCGGCCCGAGGAGAGTTACCGGGAGCTCGAATCGCTGGTGAGCGACGCCGAAGCGATCCTCCAGCGCCTGGGCCTGCATTACCGGGTCGTCGAGCTCTCAACCGCCGACATCGGCTTCGCCGCGGCGAAAACGTACGACCTCGAGGTTTGGCTGCCGTCGGCCGGCGGGTTCAAGGAGATTTCCTCGTGCTCGAACTGCGAGGCGTTTCAGGCGCGTCGCGCCGGCATCCGCTATAAGCCCAAGGGCGGCAAGAGCGACTTCGTGCACACGCTGAACGGCTCGGGACTGGCCGTCGGGCGCACTTGGCTGGCGCTGGTGGAGAATTACCAGCAGCAGGCCGGGTCCATCATCATCCCTGAGGCCCTGCGTCCTTATATGGGCGCCGACCACATCGCCGTTTCTGCCCACACGACAGCCTAGGGATTGGCCCTGCCGCGGCCGGCAATAAGTGGCTTCAGCATATCTCATTCTGAATCAATTAGATGGCTGACCAGATACGGCGCCTTAGTCTGGTGCCGGGGCGGCCGACGGCCGAGGACTTGGCCCTGTTTACATTGACACCGCTTTTCGGGGTTGACTAAACTTTGCATTTCGCGCAAGTTACATCGCGCACCAATGGGGCTGGCCTGGCGCGGCGGGTCGAGCCGTCAGAAAGCGCAGAGGGCGGCGTGGCGTTTCTGGCTCGCATCGCACAGATCCTGCTGTGGCTAGCGATAGCCACATGGCTGGCGCGACGACTGGTGAACCTGTTCGCCTCGCGTGCGCCTAAGGCGGAGCATCCGCCCGGGCCGCCGGCTCCCAAGCAGCTCCACCGCGACCCCTGGTGCGGCACGCACGTTTCCGCAGAAATCTCGCATCCCCTGGAGCAAGCGGGCCAGACAGTCCACTTCTGCTCGGCCGAATGCCGCGAGCGCTATCGCGCCTCGCAGCGGCGTGCGGCCAGCGGATAACTGAAGGAGAAAACACCGATGGCCACGGTTGCAAAAGCCGCTCCCCAGCCGCTGATCCCGCGGATGGCGCCGCGGGAGGACTTGAACCCGTTCCGCATTTCGCAGATCCAGTTCGATCTCGCTGCGGAGTATCTGAAGCTCGATCCCGGCCTGCGGCAAGTGCTGCGCACGCCCAAGCGTGTGCTGGAAGTTTCCATCCCGACAAAGATGGACAACGGGCAGTTGAAGGTGTTCACCGGCTACCGCGTGCAGCACAATATCGCGCGCGGGCCGGCGAAGGGAGGCATCCGCTACCACCCCAATGTCACCCTCGATGAAGTGAAGGCGCTAGCGGCCTGGATGACGTGGAAGACGGCCACGGTGAACATCCCCTACGGCGGCGGCAAGGGCGGGGTGATCTGCGACCCCAAGCGGATGTCGAAGGTCGAGCTGGAGCGCATGACGCGGCGGTATGCCAGCGAGATCCTGCCCATCATCGGGCCGGAGCGCGACATCCCCGCGCCAGACGTGTATACCGATGCGCAGACGATGGCCTGGATCATGGACACCTACTCGATGACCGTCGGCTATTCTGCGCTGGGTGTGGTCACTGGTAAGCCGATCTCGCTCGGCGGGTCGCTCGGGCGGAACGAGGCCACGGCGCGCGGCTGCCTGTTTGTGGTCGAGGAGGCGTGCAAGATCAAGAAGATCCCCCTGCGCGGCGCGACCGTGGCCATCCAGGGCTTCGGCAACGCCGGAGCGATTGCGGCGCGGCTGTTCGCCGAGAAGAAGGCGAAGATTGTGGCCATCAGCGATTCCCGCGGCGGCGTGCACAACTCCCGAGGCATCGATCCGCTCAAGGCCATCCGCTACAAGGAGCGGTCCGGAACCGTCGTCGGGATGCCGGGGGCGTCGCGCATCTCCAACGACGACCTGCTCACGCTGAAGTGCGACATCCTGATTCCGGCGGCGCTGGAAAATTCCATCACGCTGCACAACGTCGACCAGATCAAGGCAAAAATCGTTGCTGAGGCCGCAAACGGCCCCACCACGCCCCACGCCGATGAAGTGCTGGCCCGCAAGGGCATCTTCATGCTGCCCGACATCTTGGCAAACGCCGGCGGCGTGACGGTGAGCTACTTCGAATGGGCGCAGGACCTGCAAGGCTACTTCTGGCAGGAGAACGAAGTGAACGCGCGGCTCGAGATGGTGATGAAGCGCGCGTTCCATGATGTCCATGAGACCATGCGCAAGTATCACACGCACATGCGCGCCGCAGCGTACATCCTGGCGGTCGGGCGCGTCTCCGAGGCTACGCTGGTCCGCGGCTTGTTTCCGTAGTTCGCTGCGCCTTACTTGCCGAAGGCACGAAAGATTCCGGCTTTCCGTTGCTGCCCGGTCGGGCCCGTTCTGCAGAATGGCTTCGACCGGGCTTCGGTTTTTGCCGAAGCGGTCGCTGCAAGACCTTGCTACGTCGTCGTGTGGCTCCGGAAAACAAAAATATTTCTTGCGTTGCAGCGAACAAGACGCGTACATTTCAACTGCCGGCTCAGTCGCTATGGTGATTGAAGCCGGCCCCGTTTTCTGCGGGAGCTTCGCACGAAATCCCGCACCAACCGGCGCGGGACGGAGGCCAGCGAGTCTTGAGCAACCACATCAATCCGGCCCCGCCGATCATCCTCACCATCGCGGGTTTCGATCCTTCGGGCGGCGCGGGCATCGCCGCCGACCTGAAGACGTTTGCGGCGCACAACTGCTACGGCATCGCCGCGGTCACCGCGCTAACCGTGCAGTCCACCCAAGGCGTCCAGAGCATGCACCTTACACCGGCAGCAACGCTGCGCGCGCAACTCGATACGCTTGCCGACGACGTGGCCATCTCCGCGGTGAAGATCGGAATGCTGGGCAGCAAGTCGAACGCCGCCGTAGTGGCGGAGTTTCTCGACCGCGGGCAATTCGCGCACGTGGTGCTCGACCCGGTGGTGAAGGCTACCGCCGGCGGCGCCGATCTGCTGGACGCGGCCGGAGTAAAGTTCCTGGCCGAAGAGTTGATGAAGCGAGCGACGGTGGTCACGCCCAACATCGCTGAAGCCGAACTGCTTGCCGGCATGGAGATCCATGACGTGGCGGCGATGGAGACGGCCGCAAGGAAGCTCGTCGAACGCGGCGCGCGCGCGGTGGTGGTCAAGGGCGGGCACATGGAAAAAGCGATTGACGTGCTGTTTGACGGCGCCGAGGTGCTGTCGCTTGGCGGCGACCGCCTCAAGAGCGAGCACACGCACGGCTCGGGCTGCACGTTTGCCTCAGCAATCGCCGCGCAGCTTGCTTGCGCCCGGCCGCTGGCCGACGCGGTGCTTCTGGCAAAGGCCTACGTCGCCAAGGCGATTGAAAAAGGCTTTGCCATCGGCAAAGGCCCCGGACCGCTCGACCATTTCTATCGCATCCATCATGAGCCGCCGCCGCGAGGCGTCCACGAAGTGCCACAGCACGGCATGCATCCCGCCGCCGAGCCCGCCGCGCGCTAGACCCTCCGTTCGGAAGCCACAGAAACGCCGAAAGCTCGGGGAATTCTATCCACAGAGGCTTGCCCCTTCTGGTTTCTCTGCGACTCTGCGAGGCTAGCGACGGAAGACGACACGGCCGCCGACAATTGTGACCATCGGCGCGCCGCGGAAGCTGCGGCCATCAAACGGTGTGTTCCGTGAACGGCTGGCGGATTCTGCGGCGCGGAACGTCCAAGTGTGGTCCACGGAGAACAGCGTGAGGTCGGCTGGCTCGCCCGCCGCGATCGTCCGCGGGATGCCAAGCACCCGCGCCGGGCCGGTGGTGAACAGTTCAACCAGCCGCGGCAGCTTGAGAGCGTTCCGGTGAACGAGCTCGAGCGCGAGCGAGAGCGCTGTTTCAAAGCCAGTAACTCCGAACGGCGCGCGGTCGAACTCAACATCTTTTAGCGCGGGCTCGTGCGGCGCATGATCGGTGGCGATGGCGTCCACCGTGCCGTCAGCGAGCCCCGCGAGCAGCGCTTCGCGGTCCTCCCGCGAGCCGAGCGGCGGATTCATCTTGAAGCGTGTGTCGTAGCCGACGTCCTCATCGGTGAGCGTGAAGTGGTGCGGGGTAACCTCGCAGGTCACCGGCAGGCCGCGCTGCCGAGCGGCGCGCACCAGTTCGAGCGAAGCGCGCGTCGAGAGGTGCGCAACGTGCAGCCGACAGCCGGTTAGCTCCGCCACCTGGATGTCGCGGGCCACCGCGATGGATTCTGCCGCCGCAGGCATACTCTGCAGGCCGAGCCGCACCGACTGGCGCCCTTCGCGCATCACTGCCCCCGCGACGAGCGAAGCGTCTTCGCAATGGTCAATCACCGTCAGGTCGAGCGAGCGACAGTAGTCCATCACGTGGCGCAACAGCCGCGCTGTGGCGATGGGCCGGCCGTCGTCGCTGACGGCGACGATGCCAGCCTCCCTCATCGCGGCAATTTCCGCCAGCGCCTCGCCCTTGCTTCCTGCCGATGCCGCGCCGATGGGCCAGACGCGCACGCTGCCCGCCGCCTGCGCTCGCTCCAGGATTGCCCGGGTCACCGAGGCGTTGTCGTTCACCGGCTTGGTGTTCGGCATCGGGCAGACGGCGGTGAAGCCCCCGCGAGCGGCTGCGGCGGTGCCCGTGGCAATGGTCTCCGAGGATTCATCGCCGGGTTCGCGCAGGTGGCAGTGCAAGTCAATGAAGCCGGGTGCGACGATCAGCCCGGTCGCGTCGATAAACTCGAGTGATCCGGCCGGACGCGCCGCGAGCGAGAGCGCGACCTCGGCCGCAGGACCCACCTGCGTGATGCGGTCGCCGTCGAGCAGGACGTCAAGCGCCGCGTCGGTGCGGCTCGCCGGGTCGATCACGCGTCCATTCTTAATGTGCAGCATCAGCGGCGTCCTCGGAATCGGCCGAAGCTGCTCCGATGAGCAGGAACAGCAGGGCCATGCGCACGGCCAGGCCGTTGGTCACTTGTTCGAGCACGCAGGACTGCGGCCCGTCGGCCACGGCAGGGTCAATCTCGAGTCCCCGGATCATGGGGCCGGGGTGAAGCACCAGCGCGTCCGGCCGAGCGAGGCCGAGTCGCTTAGGCGTGAGCTGGTAGAGCAGGATGTACTCCTCGAGCGGCAGGGCGGGCTCGTGCAGGCGCTCCTGTTGCACCCGCAGGACGATGATCACGTCGGCCCCCTCGAGGGCTTCCTCGGCTCGGGCCACGCGCCGCACCGGGTACCCGAGGCACTCGAGCTCCCGGGGCAGCCACATCGCCGGGCCACACAGCGTGAAGCGGCAGCCGAATTTTCCTAGCAGGTGAAGGTTCGAGCGCGCGACGCGGCTATGCAGGATGTCGCCGAGGATGGTTACGTTTAGCCCCATGAGCGCGCTCTTGCGGTCGCGGATAGTCAGCGCATCGAGCAGGGCCTGGGTGGGGTGCTCGTGGGTGCCATCGCCGGCGTTGATCATCGAGATCTCCAGCCGCCCGGCGACAAACTCGGGAGCTCCCGAGGCGCTGTGCCGCATCACGATGCAGTCGGGCTTCATGGCATCAAGCGTGCGCACGGTATCGAGCAGCGATTCACCCTTGCGCAGGCTCGAGACCTCGGCCTGCAGGTTCATCGTGTCGGCGCCCAGGCGCGCCGCAGCAGTCGCAAAGCTGATGCGCGTGCGCGTCGAGGGCTCGAAGAACGCCAGCGCCACGGTCTTGCCCCGCAGCGTGGCCAGCTTCTTGAGGGGGTGGCGTTGGATATCCTGAAAGGACTTGGACTGGTCAAGGAGGAAAGCGATCTGCTCGGCGCTGAGCGGTTCGATGCCGAGCATGTGGCGGAAGCGTTGCGGCACAACGGTCCTCGGACAAGGGGCTCGGCGCGTCGCTCCCGAAACAAAAGCCGCCGGCTCAGGAGACGCGTTCGACGAGCATCACGCGTTCTTCACGGTCCACCTCGTTCAGGCGGACTTCGATGATTTCGGTGTCGCTGGTCTGGACGTTCCGGCCCACGAAGGCGGCTTCGATGGGCAACTCGCGGTGGCCGCGGTCAATCAGCACGCAAAGGCGGATGCTTCGCGGGCGGCCTAGGTCGAACAGGCCGTTCATCGCCGCCCGGATCGTGCGGCCGGTATAGAGCACGTCATCGATCAGGATCAAGTCTTTATCGTCCACGGGAAAAGCAATGTCGCTCGACTGCAGTACGGGCTGCGCCGCCACCTTCGAGAGGTCGTCGCGATAGAGCGTGATGTCGAGCGTGCCTACCGGCACCTCGACGCCGTCAATCCCGCGCATGGCCTGGGCGATGCGCCGCGCCAGCGGCACGCCGCGGCGGCGGATGCCGATCAGCGCGAGGTTCGTCGTGCCGCCGCTCTTCTCCACAATTTCGTGCGCCAGCCGCTGCAGGGTGCGGTCAACCTCGGTGGCGGACATCAATTGCGACTTTTCGACAACGCGCATCGGGCGAACATCCTAGCACAGACATTGCCCGTCGGGGGCAGCGGGCAGGGGAGCTGCGGGGACCATGACTTCGCGCATGCTACACTCTTGCTCCGCTCCAAGGAGGTTGCCGATGGGAGACCGGTTGCGACGCACGGCCGCGAGCGTGCTCTGCGCCGTTCTGCTCCTCACGGTAACGCTCAATTCGCAATCGCCGCAGGAGGCCGCGAGGCCCCGGCTGGTCGTGGTGCTTGTGATTGACCAGTTCCGCGCCGACTATCTGGACCGTTTTGCCTCCCAATTTGGTCCCGGCGGTTTCCGGCGATTGCTGCGCGATGGCGCGTACTTTCGCTCGGCCTATTACCCGTATGCGGGCGTGGAGACCGCGCCAGGCCACGCCACCCTCGCCACCGGCACTACCCCGGACCGTCATGGCATCGCGGGAAACCGATGGTACGACCAGAAACTGGGCCGCGTCGTCGAAGCCATCGAAGACAAGGATTCGCCCATCGTCGGCGGCTCTAACGCGCTCATCCCCGCTTCTCCGCGCAACCTGATGAGCGACACGTTGTCCGATGAGTTGCGTCTGGCGACCCTGGGACGCTCGCGCGTGTACGGAGTAGCGCTCAAAGACCGGGCCGCCATTCTTTCGACCGGTCACGGCGGCTTGGGCGCCTACTGGTTCGACCAGAAGCAGGGCGGCTTTGTAACCAGCAAGTATTACCGCGACGCGCTCCCCGGCTGGGTGGTCGAGTTCAACCAGCAGCATCCCGTCAGCCCGACGTTGGATGAGTTCATTCGCAGCGCGGAGTCCAATCAGCTTACCGTGGATTTTGCCCGCGAACTCATCCGGCGCGAAGAGCTGGGACGTCAAGGCGCGACGGACTTCCTTTTTGTCGGATTTTCCGCGAACGATTACGCGGGTCACCGCTGGGGACCCTATAGCAGCGACGTGGAACGCATCACCGTCCAAACTGACATGGCCGTGGCCAAGCTGCTCAGCGCGCTCGACATGCTCGTCGGGAAGAAAAACTACTGGCTGGTTCTAAGCTCGGACCACGGCGTGGCCCCCACACTCCAGCAGGCGCGCGATCCGAAGATGGCGCGCTTTCCGGCCAAGAACATCGATTCCAAAGCCCTCTACGCGGCGGTCGAGGCCGCGCTGACGAAGCGTTGGGGCGCGGGACCCTGGCTAATTCCCAATGTCGGGCTGGTGTTCGACCGGGAGACGCTGCGGCGGTATCAGGTCAGCGTTGAGAACGCCGCGAGCGTAGCCGGCGAGGCAGCCATGACCGTCGAAGGAGTGCGCGGCTACGTCACGGCGCAAAGCGCGCAAATCGATCAGTGGACGGCGCAGGCCTACCGCCTGAGCCGCTATCCAGAGCGCAGCCCGGACGTGGAAATCGTGCCAGAGCCGTTCGCGCTGGTGGACGGAAAAAAAGGCGACACGACACACGGCGTGCCGTATGCGTACGATACGCACGTGCCGCTGGTGCTGGTCGGACCGCCCTTCCGTCCCGGGATATATCAGCGCGAGGTTTCAACCACCGATCTGGCGCCCACGCTCGCCGAGGCGCTCGGCATCAATCCTCCGGCGCTTGCCACCGGGAGAGTGCTCGTGGAGGCCCTGCATGGCGCGCCCTCTTCTGGGCCTGGTGCGCCGGAGGCGAAGACACGTCCGACGAGGCATTAAAGCGCATTTCTCACCAGGTTCGGAAGTCGGCGAGCGGCACAGGCTGAAAGCCTGTGCTACCTGTGGCCCGGGGAATGACTACAGAGTGTTCCGCCCGACCCGATTTGTCTTGTTGGCGAATACGCGGTCGACAATGACACTTCCCCCGAACTCGAACCTTTAATCCGGCTTTGTGGTGAGAAATGCGGCCCAACTATTTTCCACAGCGGCCGCGACTCGCCCTGCCAAGCTTCGTGCTACACTGGCCGCGGTGAGTGCACCGGGCGCAGTCGACCTGAGCGTTCATGTCGGCGAGTTGCGCCTCGCCAATCCCATCCTTGCCGCCAGTGGCACCTTCGGCTACGGAATTGAGTTCGCTCACCTGGTGGATCTGAATCTCCTGGGCGGTATCGTCGTCAAAGGTCTTTCGCTTGAGCCGATGAACGGCGCACCCGCACCGCGGCTGTGTGAGACCTCGGGCGGGATGCTCAACGCCGTCGGGCTGCAGAACGTTGGCGTACGCGCCTTCGTCGCTGAAAAGCTGCCCGCCCTGCGTTCCTACCGCACCGCCATCGTTGCCAATGTCTTCGGGCGCTCTGTCGAGGAGTATGTCGAGGTCATCCGCGTCCTGGAAGACGCCGAGGGCCTGGCGGCCTACGAGCTGAACGTCTCCTGCCCCAATGTCGCACGGGGCGGAGTGCAATATGGTAGCGACCCCCGAATGACCGCCGAGGTTGTGTCCGCTGCCAGGAAGCTGGCCCGGAGACCACTCTGGGTCAAGCTCTCCCCGAACGTGACCGATATCACCGCCATCGCCCGGGCCGCCGAGGCCGCCGGGGCGAGTGCTCTTACGGTGGCAAATACCTACCTGGGAATGAGTGTGGATTATCGGACGCGCCGTTCGCGCCTCGGCAACCTGACCGGAGGTCTATCGGGACCTGCAATCAAACCAATTACCCTAAGGCTGGTCTATGAGGTTTGCCAGGTGGTAGAGATCCCCGTTTTAGGCCTCGGGGGCGTTCAAACCCCGGAAGATGTGATGGAATACTTGATAGTTGGTGCTTCGGCAGCTCAGGTTGGTACAGCCCAATTTGTTGACCCCAGAGCCTGTCTGACTCTTCTCGGGGGTCTGGAAAAACTTTGTGAGGAAGCTAAGATTTGTAATATCAATGATATACGCGGATCTCTTGGTGCACAAAAGTACTGACAAAACGGTACGGATAGGCTATCCTCACGGACAGGTCATGTGGCATAGATTAGACATTATGCGCAACAGACTTCTCGTCCCTTGGGCCGCGATCCGATGGGTCCTGCTGATGTTCTTGGTCGCGCAGGGGCTCCAGGCTCCCCTGGTAGCGCATCCGAGCGAGCCGATCAAGCCGCTGAAGGTCTGGCACGGCTTGGCAAGCTGGTACGGCGGCCGCTTTCATGGGAGAACGACCGCCAATGGCGAGACCTACGACATGAACGCCGCAACCGCGGCGCACGCCACCCTGCCATTTGGCTCCCTAGTTCGAGTGGTGAATCCCAGGACCGGCCAGAGCCGGGTCGTGCGGATTAACGACCGCGGGCCGTTTGTCCAGGGGCGGGAGATCGACGTTTCCTACGAGGCTGCTAACCGGCTGGGCTTAGCCGACCGGGGCCTCATGCGCGTGCGACTGGAGCTCCTCGAGGTACCGCAACGCCGGTGAGCGAGCGGGCTCGCCGCCGACTAATCGTTGCCCTCGATTTTGATACCTTAGCTCCCGCCTTTGATCTGGCCCGAAGTCTGTCCGGCCTCGCCGGGATGTTCAAGATCGGAAGCCAGTTATTCACCTCCGAAGGCCCACGGGCAGTAGAAAAGCTGGCCCGTCTGGGACCGGGCATCTTCCTCGACCTGAAATTCCACGATATCCCCAATACCGTCGCCGGGGCCGTTTCGGCCGCTGCCTGGCTGCGGGGCGTCCGCCTGATGAATGTGCATGCGCTGGGCGGGCTGGAAATGATGCGCGCCGCAGCGCAGGCATTGGCCGACCGCGGACGGGGACGCAGCGATCGCGTCAAACTTCTGGCGGTGACGGTCCTGACGAGCCTGGACGCTGCCGCCTTGCGTCAGGTTGGCCTCGCAGGGCGGCCATCGCAGCGTGCGATTCGCCTGGCGCAACTTGCGAAGCGCGCGGGTCTCGACGGGGTGGTGGCCTCGGCGCACGAGGCACGGCGGATTCGCCGCACCTGTGGCCCGAGGTTTCTGATCGTTGCCCCCGGCGTCCGGCCGGGCGGTCCGGCCAGTGCGCGAGCAGGGGACGACCAGGTGCGAGTGGCCACCCCGGCCGACGCAATCCGTGCCGGAGCGGACTACCTTGTGGTCGGCCGTCCTATCACTGCGGCGCGAGATCCCCGTGTGGCCGCTGCCGCAATCGTCGAAGAGATCGCTCAGGTTCAGCGTCGTCGGATTTGACGCCTCTTAGGCTCTCCGCTAGCATCCCTTCCTGTCGTCCCATCGAGGTGCCCGGGCTGCCTGCACAGGCCATGGGCCCCGAAGCAGAGCATGCCGATAAAAAATGTGGTCGTTGGTACCGCCGGGCATATCGATCACGGGAAATCAGCGCTGGTCGAGGCGCTGACCGGCATTAACCCTGACCGGCTCGAGGAGGAGAAGCGCCGCGGGATCACCATTGACCTCGGCTTTGCCTTCCTCGATCTGGATGAGGTGCGTCTGGGGCTGGTGGACGTGCCGGGGCACGAGCGGTTTGTCCGCAACATGCTGGCGGGGGTCGGCGGAATTGACCTCGTGCTGCTGGTAATTGCCGCCGACGAGTCGATCAAGCCGCAAACACGGGAGCATTTCGACATCTGCCGGCTGTTATCCATCCCGCGGGGCGTGGTGGCGCTGACCAAATCGGACCTGGTGGATGCCGAGATGCTCGACCTGGTGCGGCTCGAGGTGGAAGAGTTTCTCCGCGGGTCGTTTCTGGAAGGGGCGCCGATTGTTCCAGTGAGTGCGCGCACGGGCGAGGGCGTGGACCGGCTCAAGCAGGAGCTGCTGCGCGTCGCGAGCCAGGTGCCTGGCAAGGACCCGGCGCGTTATTTCCGCCTGCCGATCGACCGCGCCTTCGCGATGAAGGGCTTCGGAACGGTCGTGACCGGCACGCTCGTCTCCGGTGACGTGAAGCCTGAGGATGAAGTGGAGCTGTTTCCCGGGCGGCAGCGCGTGCGCGTCCGCGGGGTGCAGTCGGGCGGCCACGCCACCCCTCGTGCTGTGGCGGGCCAGCGTACAGCGATCAACCTGGCGGGGGTGGACCGAGCGGAAATCGAGCGCGGGATGGTGCTGGCGTCGCCGGGACGCTTCCAGCCAACGCGGCGGCTGGATGCGCGGGTGGCGCTGCTGGGTTCGGCTCGGCGTCTGAAGAACCGCAGCCGGGTTCACTTCCATCAGGGAACCGCCGAGACCATTGCGGAGGTCGTTCTTCTTGATCGGGCGGAGCTGGCCCCGGGCGATTCGGCCTTTGCGCAGCTTCGCCTCGACGAATCGGTGCTCGTGCTGCCCGGCGACCGCTTCATTCTGCGTCAGTTTTCGCCGGTGGTGACGATCGGCGGCGGCATGGTGTTGGACGCTTTGGCATCGCGCCACCGCCAGCGCGATCAGCACGTTGCGCCCTACCTCGCGACCATCGAGCGCAACAATCGCGAAGAGGTCCTTGCGACCATGGCAGCACTTTCGCCCCAAGGACTCGAGCTAGGTCAGGTTGTGGCCCGCACGGGCTGGCTCGAAGCGGAGGTCCGCGAAACTGCCGCCAAACTTGCCCAGGTGGGAACGCTGCTCGTGATTGGCCAGCAGCCGTTCGTCATTGCATCCGCTGCGAGAGTGACGGAATGCCTAGGCCGGGTACGCGCCGAGGTGGAAGCATTCCACCGAGCGAATCCCCTGGTCGAGGGCATTGCCAAAGAAGACCTGCGAGCGCGCGCGGCTGACCCCCGGCCGGAACTTTTCCGCGCCGCGCTCGATGCGCTGGTTGCCCAAGGCACGATCGTAGTTGCCGGCGATATTATCAAGCGCGTCGGGCGCGAAATCGCTCTGCTGCCGGAGGAGGCCCTGGCCAAAGAGCAGATCGCGCAGGCGTTTGCGCGCGCCGGGCTGATGGTCCCGTCGGTCAAGGAGGTTCTGGCGAAGCTGCCCGTCGAAGCCAAGCGCGCGCACAAGCTCCTGCAACTGCTGCTGCGTGAGCAGTCGCTGGTGAAGGTGACCGAAGAGCTGGTGTTCCATCGTACAGCCATGGCGCGGCTGCGCGAGCTGCTCGCGGAGTACAAGAAGAAAAACGGCGATCGGCTGCCCATCGCCGCGTTCAAGGAGCTGACCGGCGTCACCCGGAAGTACGCCATCCCGCTGCTCGAGCACCTGGACCGCGAACGCGTCACCCGGCGGGCGGGCGACGAGCGCGTTATCCTGTGATTCGGGCGGGCGGTGGGGTCTGTTTGTTTTGTTGACGCCGGTCAGCCAGCAGCCTAGAATCGCTGACAGGAGGGACACCATGGGCAGGCTTGGTCCCACAGAGCTTCTGTTGATCCTGGCTATCGTGCTTGTCTTTTTCGGCGGCCGACGGATCCCCGAGATCGCAAAGGGGCTCGGAGAGGGCATTCGCCACTTCAGGGAAGGCATGCACGGCCCCGAAAAGTCCGCCGACGATAAGCCGACCGAAGAAAAGAAGCAATCCTCCTGAGCCTATTTCCGGCCAGGACTTGCTCCGCCTTGGCGGCCCATGCGGCCGCCATGTTTGTCTTCGATTTCTTCTGCATCTTTGGCAGCTCGTCCTAGCGCCGCAGCCCCGACGGCGGGCCGGCCGCACCAACTGGCAAGATCCTTCGACGCGGCTCAGGCAATTGCCGGGGCTACAACGAAGAAACTCATCCCGGCCAGCCCAGCTCATGCAGGATGCGGTAGAGCCGAGCGAGCGGGAGTCCCACGACGTTGAAGTAGCACCCCTCGACGCGCGTCACGAAGCGCCCGGCGCGCCCCTGGACGGCGTAGGCCCCGGCCTTGTCGAATGCTTCTCCGGACGAGACGTAGTCCTCAATCTCTTCCAGGGTAAGCGGCGCTAGGGTAACAAGCGTGGTTTCGTGCCCGATGCGCACTGCACCTTCGGGCAAGTGAATCGCCGCGATCCCCGTGACGACGCTGTGCGTGCGGCCGCTCAACTTCTGGAGCATCGCGCGCGCCTCTTCAGCCGAGGCCGGCTTGCCAAACACCAGCCCATCTAACACCACTTCGGTGTCGGCGCCGACCACGATGAGCTGGCCGGCACCCGCGGCCACTCTTGCGGCGGCGGAGCGCGCTTTGGCTTCGGCCAGCCGCCGGACCAACTCCTCCGGCCGCTCGTCCGGCCGGCGCGACTCGTCCACGCTGGTTGGCATTCTCTCAAAGGGGATGCCGGCATTGCGGAGGACCTCTGCGCGCCGCGGCGACGCCGATGCCAGGATGATTCTCATTTGTAAGTCTGTGCCGCAATCATACTATGCCGATGATGTCATGCCGAGGTCACCCTGTCGGACCGAAGCATCCCCCCGGAACTATTCTTCGCCCGCCCGCGGCGGGCTCAGAGTGGTCGTGCTGGTTTTGAAGTTCGGTGGGCGCAAGCAGTAACGGCCTCGGCCTTGGCCCAGCCAAACAGCCGGGCCAGGCGAGCCGGCAGGGCGTCAGGATTCCAGTGGAGATACTTCGCGGCGATGGCGGCGCGGGCGGCTGCGGGCGTGATGCGAAGCGCTGCGACTGACTGAGAAGGGAAGGCCCGGGCGGTCAGTTCAAACCGGCCTGACGGCCACGCTGCGGTTTCTTGTTCGGCGCCGAAATGGACCACCAGCAGCAGCCGCTGGAGCTGGAGCATGGCGCGCTTGAAGCGGATGTTGCCGGCTTTGCTGGCCATCTTGCAGGCGTGGCGCAGCTCGAGCGTGGCGAGCGGACCGTGACGGGCGAGCGCCGCCCAGATCGTGCAGGCGTCCTGGCTGATGCGCCCGGCAGCATAAAAGTGTTGGTGGTCGGCCGGCGCCGCAGCAGTATTGTGCAGCGCGAGGAAGTGCGGCAGCAGCTCGAGCGAGATAAACGTTCCGCGACCCTTGAAATACTTAGCGTAGAAGGCGCGCCTCTGCCGGCCTAACTCATCTTTCCAGCGCCAGATTTTTTCGGTGTACGTATCCCAGGTGACCGGGTAGCGCCGTGCGACAGCGTAATAGAGCGAGGGCAACGGAAGGTTCTTGATTGGGAACAGCAGGCAGTAGCCGACGGCATCAATGAACTGCACCGCGTCCGCTTGCGTTTTCACTTTTCGGGTCCAGCGGATTTCGCTCTCTAGAGCACGATTCATCATCAAGAATCATAATCAGACGAGAGAACATGAAGTGCGGAGATGAAGAGTTACTGTCATGGTGAGGTCCCGACCGTGCCTGGGCCGAAGCATGTCAACGCTGAGATTCTTCGTCCGCCCGGGGCGGACTCAGAATGACAAGCACCTAGCGAGCGCCCGCTAGATGACCACGGATTCGGTGTATTCGCCGAAGGCGCGCCGCAGGGCGTCTGAGATTTCGCCGACCGTAGCGTAGGCTTCGACCGCAGCCAGGATGGCTGGCAGAAGGTTTTCGCCGCCACGCGCCCGGGATTCGACGGCCGCCACCGCCGCGGCGGCTTTGCCGGTGTCGCGGCGTTTCCGCAGCGCCTGGAGGCGGGCGATCTGCGCCCGCTCAATTTCGGGCTCCATCCGCAGCGTGGGGATGGACCGCTCCTGGTTGGCTACGAACCGATTGACGCCGACCACCACCTGTTCGCCGCGTTCGACGGCCTGCTGGCATTCGTAAGCGGCCTTCTGGATCTCGCCCTGCACGTAGCCGGTTTCGATAGCGCGCAGCATCCCGCCCAGGGCGTCAATTTTTTCCAGATACTCACGGGCGCGCGCTTCGATCTCGTCGGTGAGCTTTTCGATCACGTAGGAGCCGCCGACGGGGTCCACCATATTCGCTACCCCGCTTTCGCAGGCGATGACCTGCTGCGTGCGCAGGGCCAGCAAGGCGGCCTGTTCGGTGGGCAGGGCCAGCGCCTCGTCGAGCGCGTTGGTATGCAGCGACTGGCATCCGCCGAGCGCTGCGGCAAGCGCCTGGATGGCCACCCGCACGATGTTGTTCTCTGGCTGCTGGGCGGTGAGCGAGCTGCCGGCCGTCTGCACGTGGAAGCGCAGCAGCAACGAGCGCGGGTCGGCGGCACGGAAGCGCTCGCGCATAAGGCGCGCCCAAAGGCGGCGCGCGGCGCGGAACTTCGCAATCTCTTCGAGCAGGTCGATGTGCGCGTTGAAGAAGAACGAAAGCTGCGGCGCAAACTCATCCACTGCCAGCCCGGCCGCGAGCGCCGCTTCGACGTAGGCCACGGCGTCGCCCAGCGCGAAGGCCACCTCCTGCACCGCAGTCGAGCCGGCCTCGCGGATGTGGTAGCCGGAGATGGAGATGGTGTTCCACTGGGGCAGCTCGTTGCGGCACCAAGCGAACACGTCGGTGACAATCCGCATCGCCGGGCGCACAGGATAAATGTACGTACCGCGGGCGATGTATTCCTTCAAAATGTCGTTCTGCACCGTGCCGGAGAGCTGTTTCGCGCTGACGCCCTGCTTCTTACCGACCGCCACGTAGAGCGCCAGCAGAATCGCGGCGGTGGAGTTGATGGTCATCGAAGTGGAAACGCGGTCGAGCGGGATGCCCTCGAACAACGCTTCCATGTCTTCGAGCGAATCAATGGCTACGCCGACCTTACCGACCTCGCCCAGTGCCAGCGGATGGTCGGAGTCCATACCGATCTGCGTGGGAAGGTCGAACGCCACCGATAGGCCCGTCTGGCCCTGGCTCAGGAGGTAGCGATAGCGGCGGTTGGACTCGACCGCGTCGCCGAATCCGGCGTACTGCCGCATGGTCCACAGCCGGCCGCGGTACATTGTGGGGTAGATGCCGCGGGTGAAGGGGAACTCGCCCGGATAGCCGAGCGAGCGGTCGTGGTCCCAGCCGGCCAGGTCTTCGGCCGAATAGTGCGCCTCAAGTGGCAGGCCCGAGAGCGTCGTGAACTTTTCCTTACGCTCCGGCGGCGCCACGCGCTTATCGGTTGGTTCGGTCATGCCTCGAAGCCGCTCTGCTAGCGGACGCGGCGGGCGCTGCGGAACGACGCCACGGCGAAGCCGGCCATCATCAGCGTGAAAGCAACGGCGAGCCCCACCAGCCACTGGGCCGCACCTTTATGCCATTCGCGCCAGGCCGCCATCGCGCCGACCACCGCGAACAGAAAAAACAGTGCGCCGGTGGTCTCGTGGAACACCTGCCGCAGGACGCGCACCAGGGTGCGCGCAAAACCGCCCCCGGCCCGCGCCAGCGCACCAATCATTTGCGCCCGCATACACGGATTCTAGTACAAAGCAGCGCCGCGGACGAAGCAACTCGGGGGAGTAGGCAGGTTGGACACGCCCGCAACAGGTAGGGGTCTTGTATACTCCTCGGCCCCGCCATACAATTTGACCGGGGATCACTTCGAGGAGGGACCGGCCTTGCAACTGGATGACCAGCTCAAGCAATTGCTGCGGGAACTCGGCCACGCCATCAACGACACCGTATCGGACTCCGAGCGGATCTCCGGAGCCATCGCCAACGTGCGCGCCGCCGGCTACGATATTGTCTTGAAGCTCGATGCCACCATCGGCTTGGCCAAGCGCGATTCCGAACCGAGCAAGATCACCGCGCAAGATCGCAGGTTCCTGGAGTCGCTGCACATTCAGGTGGACCAGGAAGTGCTAGAGGAGGAGCGCCGCCCGCCGAAGCTCGACGTCACCCCACAGGACATCCGCTTCCTGAAGTCGCTAAAGATATCGCTCGATGATTCGCTGTAAAATCCGCGCCGCTCTGCTGGCCGCTGCCGCGCTCGCGGGTGCGGCGATCCCGCTGGGCGCTCAGTTGGACACCAGCAAGCCCATCCCCATCAAAGCGGCAAAGTCAAAGAAGGTGCGATTCCAGGGCGAGGTGATGAACGCGAACTCCGTGCAGATCACCGTGCGCAGCCGGGAAAACGAGCGGGTCATCCAGACGTTTACTTACGCGCCCAAAGTGCAAGAGCAGATGCAAAAGATACTGGACCGCGGCGGCTACCAGTACGGCGACCGTGTGGAAATCCAGCACGAGGCCGGCAGCGAGGTAGCGCTGCGCATCCGCGGCAAGCCCTCCAAGCCCCTCTGAACCGCGCCAGGAGGCGCTCCATGATCCGCCTCCCTGCTGTCGCTGGTCGCTTCTATCCCGCCGATGCGGGCGCACTCACCCAGCAAGTGGAAACCCTGTCCGGCGCTGCCGATTCCGGCGAGAAGGTGCACGCTCGAGCATGCCTGGTGCCGCACGCCGGGTACATGTATTCCGGGCACGTGGCCGGGGCCGTATACGGCAAGCTGGCGCTGCCCCGGCGTTACATTATCCTGGGCCCACGGCACTACCCGCAGGGCGAAGCGCTGGCCATTCTTTCCGAAGGCGCCTGGCAGACACCGCTCGGCCCGGCGCAGGTGGACAGTCTGCTCGCGGCCGAGCTGAAGCGCGCCTGCCCAACGCTGCGCGAGGATTCGGTGGCCCACCGCGCCGAACATTCGCTCGAGGTGCAATTACCGTTTTTGCAGCGCCTGGTCGGCGATTTCCGCTTCGTGCCCATTGCGCTGGGCACTGTGCAGTTCTCCGCACTGGCCGAGTTGGGGCAAGCGGTGGCGGAGGTGGTGGCGGCGCAGGACGAGGAAATCCTGGTTGTGGCGAGCTCGGACATGAACCACTACGAGGATGATAAGTTGACGCGAGTCAAGGACCGCAAGGCCCTCGATAAGCTGCTGGCGCTCGACCCTCGCGGCCTCTACGATACCGTGCGCCGCGAAGGCATCACCATGTGCGGCTTCGGGCCCGCGGTGACCATGGTGACCGCCGCCCGGCAGCTCGGCGCCACACGGGCGGAGTTGGTGCGCTACGCTACGTCCGGCGACATCACCGGCGACCGCGACGAAGTGGTCGGCTACGCCGGCATCGTCGTACATTGAGCCCGCCGCCGGACGCGAGGCTCATCCCCGAAAACCAAACGGCCCGCCGGGTCTGAACCAGGGCGGGCCGAGGTGTGTGCGATTCTAGCCGACCGCGGGAGCTACCGGCGCGAATTCCCTGACGTCCGCGAAGTGAAGGAAGAGTGCGACGACGATGAAGATGAAGGAGGCGACGAACGCGGCGCAGATTCGGTGCGTGGCGCCGGGCGCGAAGATTCGCTCCCCGCGAACGACCGTTCAACCCTCGGCGGCGGCGAAGACTGCGCCCGCGGAGGCGGGGGCGAAGCTTGCGCGTGAGGCGGCGGTGGTGGCGGTGAAGCCGGGCGCGGCGGCAAGCTGCGGTCACCGGTCGGGGCCGGGCCGCTGGGGCCAGCGCCTGAACCCTTATTCGGTGACGGCCCTGCAGGGATCGGGCGCGGCGGCACGTTGTCGCCAGTCGGCGCGGGACCGCCCCGGCCAGCGCCTGAACCCTTATTCGGTGACGCCCCTGCGGGTATCGGGCGCGGCGGCACGTTGTCGCCAGTCGGCGCGGGACCGCCCCGGCCAGCGCCTGAACCCTTATTCGGTGACGCCCCTGCGGGTATCGGGCGCGGCGGCACGTTGTCGCCAGTCGGCGCGGGACCGCCCCGGCCAGCCGACGGAATGTTCACGAACTTGCGCTCTTTGGGGTCGAACACGATGCTCCGCTGGTCGCTGTCTCTTCCTGCAGGTCCTCCCGTGGGCGGCCCGCCTGTTCTGGTCGAGCCTTTCGGTGGAACTCCGGCGAAGGCCGGCGGCAGATGACGAAGCACTTCGATCTCTTCACCCCGGCCGATCATCCGGCGCTCGAACCCGTCAGCGCCAGTGAGCCCCCTCGAGCCGGTGAGGATGACTCCGTGCTGAATGTTTGCCGGATTCTGGCCGGCACGATCGTTAGGATGCATTGGCACCCAGCCGATGCGGTCGCCCACACGCACCCAGTTCACCGGCCCCGGATGCCAGCGCTGCCGGAATCCGGGAACCCAGAGCCAGCCCAGGGTCGGCGAAAAAACCCAGCGGCCGAAATGGTAGGGCAGCCACCCCCAGGGTTCGTAGCTGATCCAGGTCCAGCCGAGGCCGGGGAAAAATCCCCAGCGGCCGATTGAGAATGGAGACCATCCAAAACCAACACCGAAGGGCCGCCAGCAATTGCCGTAGGCGTCGAACGATGTCCAACTACCGTAGCTGCTCAGATCCGACAAGCCGTAACTGTATGGGGCGCTGACATATTGGAGCGCAGCGGTGTCGCCGGTGTGAATCACTTCGTCGCGGTCGGCAACCCAGCGGTCCCAGTCATCTGATTTGGAGATGCGATCAATTGCGACCCTATCCGGATCGCTGGTGCGATAGGTCAGCTCGCGGCCCTTCGTCAGGCGGTTGGTGCCGGCGCGTGAGTCCACCTCGACGTCGCCCTTGAGAGCTCTCACCGCAGTGCTGTCGTCTGCGACATCCAGACGGAAGCGGGCGTTCCTGGGGATCACCACCTGTAGGTGAGGTGAGGCCACAACGAAGGAATCGTCCCGCTGCAAATTGGCGTAGAAAGTCGCGGTGCCTTGCGTCAGAGTAAGCCGGGTGATGCGGCCGCCGTTTGAGAGTGCCAGCTCGGTGAATTGCAACAGCGAATTTTCGGCCAGGCGCGCCGTGGCTCCGTTTTCAAACTCAACTTCGGCGCGGCCCTGCCCGGTGGCCACGCTGTACCCCTGCTGGATGGGCAGGTTGACGATCGCCTGCTCCCAGTCCGAGTCCATACTTTGGTTGTCGTTCTCCGCGCGAGGACGGGCGACTTGCACATCTCCGTCCACCAGGCTCAGACGCACGACACGGGCATAGGTATAGTCATCGGCCGATGCGACGGGCGGAATGGAGACAACAACGCCCGCTAGGGCCAGAATCATCAGGAGACTCAAGGAGGTGCGGTTCATAAGCCCCCCTTTCGGGGACTATCCCTAGCTATAAGATGTGCGAGAAGGCGCCGGGGTTGCGCCTATCTGGTCGAAAGCATCGTCCGCCCGCTGGCGGGTGGTGTCAAGGCGAATCCTGACGGTCCGCTTCAGCGCCCCCGGGGGTTGCGGATGCGCTCGGCCAGGACGCGCGCGCGCTGCCGGGCGATTTCGACCACCCGCGGATCTTTGGCAATCTGCTCGAGCACGGGCAGCAGGCGCTCCGGCTCCGGGAGGATCTTGCGGTTCAGGTCGGCCTCGAACAGGAGCAGGGCCTCGTTGACCCCCAGACGGTCGTAGCGCATGCGTCGCTGCAGTTTGGCCAGGTGTTCCTGCTGGCGGGCCAGGCCCTCGAAGATCTGCATCAACTGGTTGGCGGCGGCGTTAATCGTATAGTTGAAGCTGACCTCGTGAAACTCCGCGCCCCGCTCGTAGCGGAAGGTCTTCTCGCCGAGGTTGGCAATGCGGCGGCGCAGATCGAGCTGGAGGTCGCGGAAATAGTTGAGCTGGGCGGTCAGCTCAAAGATCTTTTCCCGCAGCGGCGCGCCCACCTCGAACGGCTGAGGGTCGGGCGCCTCGTCAAGCTGCCGGATGTCATACGTGCCGGTGCCGCCGTCGCCGAGCTTGATCTCAATGAACTCTGGCAAGCTGGACTTGAAGACGCGGCGGTAGGTGAGCGCGGCAGGCTCCGCCGAAAAAACAGGTAGAGAAAATATCGGAAGCACGGGCAACAGAGAAAACAGTGCCCGCCAGAGGCGCCGTAGAGGGGGACTCATCGCAAAACTGGGATGCGCGCTGCGGCCGGACGGCTGCGCGACGCTGGCTTGCCGGGGCGGAAGCCGTCTGCAGCAGCCCACCGAGCGCGGGCCCGCGCGGCCTGGATGTGGCAGAGCGCGACGGCCAGGGCGTCGGCGGCGTCGGAGGGCTCGGGCGTCTGGGCCATTCTCAGCAGGGCGCGCACCATCAATTGCATCTGTTGCTTGCTGGCATGGCCGTAGCCAGCCACGCTGGCCTTCACCTCTCGCGGCGAATAGCTGTGCACTGGCACGTTGCCCTGCGCCGCGGCCAACATCACCACGCCGCGAACCTCAGCCAGGCGCAATGCCGTCTTCATATTCAGCGCGGTGAAGACCGATTCCACCGCCAGGCCGTCGGGCGCGTATTCTTCGATGAGTTCCAGGATCAGAGCGTGGATCTCACGCAGGCGAGCGGGGAAGTCAACGGGGCGGCGCGCGCCGAGCGCCCCGAAGCGCAGCATCCGGCAGGCCCGGCCGTCGGTCTCCACCACGCCATAGCCGGTCGGGCCCGTGGCGGCCGGGTCAATGCCGAGCACGCGCAGGCGCTTGCGCTGCACGCCGGGTCTCGGTGCGGCATCCCGTGGGGCCATGGTGGTCATCGCCGGGGGCTCGAGCGGGAACAGTTTACGTTGAGTTAAAAAAGCGTCGCCACTATTTTTTTAAGGGATGTGCGCTCCGCGGCTCGCTGGCGGGCCTCGTCATTCTGAGTCCGTCTCGCTACTGCGGGATGGGAATGAAGAATCCTTCAGAGGGATGCTTGGCTCGCGGACAGATACTGCTTCGAGGGTGACCGGGAAGAGGGCGGGCAACTAGCCGGCGGCCATCACCGCCTGGATCTCTTTTTCGTCGATGTCGAAATTGGCGTAGACCTGCTGGACGTCGTCGTGGTCCTCAAGCGCTTCCACCAGCTTGAGCATCTGCTGCGCCGGCGCGCCGGTCAACTTGACGTAGTTCTGCGGCACCATGGCGAGCGCCGCCGAGGCGGGCGTGATGCCTGCCTTCATCAGGGCGTCGCGAACCGCATCAAACGCCTCGGGCGGCGTGATGACTTCCCAGGCCAGGCCGTCGTCGCGGAGATCCTCGGCGCCGGCTTCGAGCACGATATTGAGCATCTTGTCTTCGCTGGCCTGCTCCTTGGGCACGACGACATCGCCCTTGCGGTGGAACATCCAACCGACGCTGCCGGCTTCGGCCATGTTTCCGCCGTGCTTGCTCATCAGGTGGCGGATCTCGCTGACCACGCGGTTGCGGTTGCTGGTGACCACCTGCACCAGCATCCCAACGCCTCCGGGACCGTACCCCTCGAAGTACACCTCTTCGTACTGTTCCCCTTCGAGCTGCCCGGTGCCGCGCAGAATGGCGCGCTCTACGTTGTCGTTGGGCATGTTTTCGGCCTTGGCGGCGGCGATGGCCGTGCGCAGTCGAGGGTTGGAGTCGGGATCGCCGCCACCGACCCTAGCCGCGATAGTGATTTCGCGGATCACCTTCGTGAAAGCCCGACCGCGCTTCGCGTCGGTGGCCGCCTTCTTATGCTTGATCGTGGCCCATTTGGAATGCCCGGACATTGGATGGCCTCATTCGGGAAAGATGGCACGAGTCGGTGACTTGCCCTTGCCGCGTCAGTCTAGCACAGGCGCTGGCGAAGGGGAACCACTCGGATGATGATTTGGATGCCAAGATGTTGCTGTGATTCGAGAGCCGGCGCATTCAGGTCACCACCGAACTCCCCGGCGTGCGCATGACCGCTCCCGTGTACGTTTAGCTCCCGGCCGAGCAGTAAAGGACTCTCAAACCGCGCGAGCTGAGGCCGCGCTCGCGGAAGTGTAAAGGCTCTCGGGTAGCGAGCCGGGAGAAACAAGGGCCCGGCTTGGTTCGACTGCATTCACCACAAGTCTGAATAGACAAGCCACACATTGCAGATTGGCGACACCTACCTCGGCTGGAGTGGATTTCTCAGCGCGAGAGTGCTAACAATCGAAGAGCACCTGGATAAGCTTTATGCCCACTCCCTGCAGCGCGCCGGCTTGCAAGTTCACATCACCCGCGGCGCTCGATTCGGAGAAGCTCTGCGTGCTACACTTCACCCTGAGCGTGGAGCAGGCTTGCGCGGAGATGCGCCGCGAGACCGCCTTGGGCAAAGCCCCTCATGCGAGGCAGGTCGAGATCATCCAGTTCATCTCCGCCCACGGTGAACTGCTGGCGCGTGTCGCCACCAGCGGCTTGCACCTGGCCGACGAAATGAAGGCGCGCATCCTGAACACCTTCCTCACCCTGATGAACCTGCGCGAAAACCTCGACCGCGCCGCGCTCCGCCAATCGCCTGGCCGCGGCGTCGCCCGCTAACAGGCTGATCCGGCGGACTTCGGCCCGTGCAGATCTCGAGGGAGAGAAATCGTCTTGGAGGTCCGGTTGGCTGGGTCGCACGGCGGAAATACAGCGGCGGTGACGCCAAGCCGGTTCTCTGCGACGCGGGCCGAGATGGCTGGCTTGTGCGCGGGGCTTTTCCTTGCGGGGGCGTCGAGCCTGTTCCCGCAGGGCCCCGCGCCATCCAGCGCATCTCCGAGCACTAGCCTGCCGCGAGCCGAGGAGATTCTCAAGAGAGCGATCGAGCGCGCCAAATGGGTCGAGGAGCAAAAATTCGATGCGAAGTATACCTACACGCAGCGCACCACTATCGATGAGCTCGACTCGAAAGAAAACGTGAAGCGCCGCGTCGAACGCCTGCTCCAGGTCTTTCCCATCGACGGCAAGCCCTATGCGCGCCTGATCCAGAAGGACGGGAAACCTCTTGCAGAAAAAGATGCGAAGCTCGAGCAGGAGCATGAGCGGAAATTCCGCGAGCGCCTGGCGGAAAGAAAGCGCAAGGGCGATTCGATGAAGAAAGAGGAGGAAGATATCGAGATAAATGATGAGCTGATCAGGAGATACAGGTTCGTTCTCACCGGCCGCGAGAGAGTAAACGGCCGTCCGGCGTATGTGCTAAGCTTCGAGCCCCGCAGCAAGGACCTGCCGGTCAAGCGGCGGATCGATCGGCTGCTGAACAAAGTTGCCGGCCGACTCTGGATTGACGAGCAAGACTACGAGGTTTCCCGTGCGGATGCGCACCTGGCGGAAAATGTTTCGGCCTGGGGTGGCTTGCTGGCTTCGGTGCGCAAGTTCCTCCTGAGGCTTGAGCAGTCCAAGGTGGACGAAACGGCCTGGATGCTCACTTTTGCAGATGGCTATCTGGATGGCCGGATCTTGATACGGTCGCTCCATATGAAGTTTAATCAGAAGAACAGCGGCTTCTCCAGGATCGCTCCCGGGAGCAGCCAGCCCGCCACGACCCGCAAATGAAACGCCATCCCGGCCTGCATGCTCTCAGCCAGCATCACCACTTCGCTCTGACCCAGGCGCTGCTGATGCGCCGGGCGACGCAGGCACCTTCGGTCCGGCGCGTCACGGCGATGCAGCAGGCGGCGCAGGCGTTCGTTCGTTTCTGGAAAAAGACCGGCGAGCAGCACTTTCGGGAAGAAGAAGAAATCCTGCTGCCGGCCTACGCTCCGCATACGCGGGACAATCAGGATGCTGGGGTGCTGCGGATGCTGAGGGAGCACGCCGAGATCCGCGGCCGAATCCAACAGCTCAAGGCATCGCTCGAATCCCGCGCCGTAACGGAAGAAGGTGTCGCGGCACTCGCCCGCGCCCTCCACGACCACATCCGCTTTGAAGAGAGCCAAGTATTCCCGCCAATCGAGGCGGCGCTCGGCGAAGCCGAACTGCAGGCGCTCGGCCAGCGTCTCAGCCGCCTGCATTCAAAGAACGCCTGCGAGGTTTGAGTCGTCAAGCGCCGATGTAACGGGCGTAAAGCGAGCGCGCCACGCCGGGATCGCGTGTGCCCTTGATGATGGCGCGTCCGTCGGCGAACACGGTCAGCTCGTAGGGCGGCACACGGAAGCGCAGCAGGAAATCGTTGTTGCGCACCTCGGCCACCGCAGGCTTGAGACGGAGACCGAGCGCCGCAAGGTCCAGGTGCCGGTCCCGCTCGTGGATCTGCACCGAATCGCGGCCGCACAGCGTCAGGTGCGGCTGGCCTTCGCCTTCGAGGTAGCGGAACTCACGATGGGCGCACGTGCGACATTCCGGGTTACGCGCCACGCCGATGGCCTGGAACCGGGTTGACCAAACGTCAATGGAAACCAGCCGTCCGTGCAGGGCTTCGCGCTTGCCCACCAGCAGCTTGATCGCTTCCGCTGCCTGGAACGAAGCGATTACGCCGGCCGCTGCGCCGAGCACGCCCACGGTGTCGCAGGTTTCTTCCAGGCCCGGCCCGGCGCGGGTCTCAAGCAGGCAGGCCAGGCACGCCGTTTCCCCCGGCAGAACCGTCATCGTTACACCGTAACTGGATACCACCGCGGCGTAGATCCATGGCACGCCGAGCTTCACTGCGACGTCGTTGAGCAGGAAACGCGTCTCGAAGTTGTCGGTGCCGTCAATCACAACGGAGAAGCCGGCGAGCAGCTCCTCCGCGTTGCGCGGATTGAGATCGGCTACCACGCCTTCGACCGCGACATCGGCGTTGACGGCGCGCAGCCGGCGCTCGGCCGCAATCGCCTTGGGCAAGGCTTCGCGGGCGTCGGCTTCCTCGAACAGCGTCTGGCGCTGCAGGTTCGACGCCTCGACGAAGTCACGGTCAATGATGCGGAGTCGCCCGAGGCCAGCGCGCACCAGCAAGTTGACGGTCGAAGTCCCCAGCGCGCCGCAGCCCACCAACACTGCTCGCTCCCCGAGCAGGTGCTGCTGTCCGGCTTCGCCGATTTCGGCGAACAGGATCTGGCGGGAATATTTCCCGTAAAGCTTCGGGTCCATCTCGGGTCGAGCGAGCCGCGAGATTCGGGCAGCGGCAATCGGGCGCTCAAGCACCTCTGCTCTCCATGATAGCGCCATTTTCGGCTCGGTGCGCTGGAAGCGCTGCGGAAGAATCTGCGCTGGACGGGCAACGGGGCTGTGCTAACCTTTCGTCCTACTGTGGACAATGATGCGGAGTTATTCTCGCGCCCCAGGGCCGATGGCAATCTGGACGGCAGCATTGTGTCTGGCCGCCATCGCTGCGCGCGCGCAGGCGCCGGCCTCACCCGCCCCGAGCACCGCGCCCGCACAAACTGAAAGCCAGCGCGTCGTTGCCATCCGTGTAATCGCCGAAACCGGCAAGGTCCTGGAGGAAAATCCTCCAAATCTCCCGCTGCAGCCCGGCCAGCCGCTCGACTCGGGAACCGTGCGCGAGAGCTTGCGGCAGCTCTACCGCACCGGCCGCTACGCGGACCTGCGCGCGGAGACCAGCGAGGTGGCGGGCGGCGTGCGACTCGAATTCATCGTTCAGCGGAACTTCTTTGTGAATCTGGTGCGGATCAACGGGCTGCTCCAACCGCCCGGCGAGCCGCTAGCGCTCGCTTCGCTGCGCCTGGGACTGGGCGAGGCGTTTCGCGAGAACGCGCTGAAGGAGGCGTTCGAGCGACTCCAGCAGACCTTGCGGGAGGAGGGGTTTTACCAGGCGCAGCTTTCTTACGAACTTTCGCCCCATCCGGACACGCGCCAGATGGACATCACCGTGCGCGTTGTGCCCGGGCCGCGGGCGCGTCTGGGCGCGCTCGCGCTCCGCAATCTCACCGAGCTCCCTGATGTGGACTTACTTGGCCGGTCGAAGCTCAAGCCGGGCCAGCAAATCACTTCAGCGCGCCTGCGACACGCCTCCAATCGCATTCGCCACCTCCTGGTGAGTAAAGATCGTCTGGGCGCGCGCGTCACCATCCACCGCGGGGACTACGACGTGAAATCGAATGCCCTTCCGCTCGAAATGGAAATCACCGCCGGGCCCCGGGTGCGGGTTGAGGTCGCCGGCGCAAAGATTTCCACGAAAGAGCTGCATAAGCTCCTACCGATCTACCAGGAAGGCGCGGTGGACGAGGATCTTTTGCAGGAGGGCCGCCGCAGCCTCCGAGATTACTTCGAGCGCCAGGGCTATTTTGACGTGGGCGTGAGCTACTCCACCGCTGAGGCTCCTGCCCAGGAAGGCAAGCACGGCGCTCAGACAGCCGAGGAAGTGATCACCTATCAGATCCAGCGTGGCACTCTGCATCGCCTGCTGGGCATCGCTTTCGACGGCAACCACTACTTCGCCGCGGAACTTCTGCGCAGCCAGTTGCACCTGCAGCCCGCCGCGTTTGCGTCCCGCGGGCATTTCAGCCGCCGCCAGGCGCAGGACGATGGCACGTCCATCCGTGAACTTTATGTTGCCAACGGCTTCCGCGAAGCCGACGTCCGCACCGAGCTGCTGGACGACTATCGCGGCAAGACAGGCGATGTGTTCGTTCGATTCCACATCACCGAGGGTGCGCAGACGCGCGTAGCCGAGCTGAAGCTGGAAGGAAACCGGGTGCTCCGCGATGACGAGCTGCTCGCGGTGATCGGCTCGACCGCCGGGCAGCCCTATTCCGAGTTTGATGTCTCCGGCGACCGTGACAACATTCTGGCGTTCTACTACAACGAAGGTTTCCCCGAGGCGCGTTTCACCGCCACCGTTGAAGAGCTGACCGGCACCGGTTCGACGGGCGGCAGCAGCCCGGAGGGTGTCCCGCGCGTGCGGCTCACCTATCGCATCGTTGAAGGGCCGCAACAGACCGTGGCGCGAGTGCTGCTCGGCGGCTACGAGCACACCCGGCATCACGTCGTGGAACGGGAGGTGCAGGTGAAGCAGGGCGGGCCGCTGCGCGAGGGCGACGTGGTAGAGACGCAGAGGCGGCTCTATAATTTGGGCATCTTCAGCCGCGTCTCGATTGCGCCGCAGAATCCGACCGGCAGCGATACCGCGAAGACCCTGGCGGTGCTGGTCGAGGAAGCCAAGCGCTACACCATTGCCTACGGCTTCGGCATCGAGGTGCAGCGGCTAGGGAGCACCAGCAACCCGGTGAACGGCCAATTCCGCGCCAGCCCGCGGGTCATCTTTGAAATTACCAAGGCCAACCTCACCGGTCGCGCCGACGCACTGTCGTTCAAGGTGCGCGCCAGCACTTTGCAGGGCCGGGCGCTCATGAGTTACACGGTGCCGAATTATTTCGGGCGGCCGGCGCTCAGCCTCCAATTTGCCGCCCTGGCCGACAAGAGCAACGACATCAATACCTTCACCTCCACGCGCTTTGAGGGCACTTTGCAGCTCGCCCAGCGCGTTTCGCCGGTGACCTCGCTGCTCTACCGCTATTCGTTCCGGCGCGTGCTGGTGAGTTCGCTCCGCATTCCGCCGGAGCAGGTTCAGCTCTTCAATCAGCCGACGCGCGTCTCACTGTTCGGAGCGACGTGGTTCCGCGAGAGGCGCGACAATCCCGCCGACGCCACACGGGGCGACTTTAATAACGTGGACTTCAGCGTTGCCGGGCGCCCCATCGGCTCGAGCGCCACTTTCTTGCGGCTTTTCTTTCAGAACTCCAGTTACCATCCGCTGAGCCGCCGGTTCTTCCTTGCGCGCTCTTTGCGCTTCGGCATGGAGCGGCCGTTCGGCGGCAGTTCGCTCGTCAATATCCCGCTGCCGGAGCGCTTTTTCGCTGGCGGCGGCACTTCGCTGCGCGGCTTCGGGCTGAACCAGGCGGGCCCGCGGGATGGGGTCACGGGTTTTCCCGTGGGCGGGCTGGCCATGCTCATTTTCAACCAGGAGTTGCGCTTTCCGATGCGGCTGCCAATTGTGGGCAACCGGCTTGGCGGCGCGCTGTTCTATGATGTGGGGAACGTCTTCACCAGCGTCCGCCGCATCAACCTGCGGCTGACTCCGCCTTCGGCGGGCGATTTGAACTACATGTCACACACGATCGGCTTCGGGTTTCGTTACGGCACGCCCATCGGGCCGGTGCGCGTGGACCTGGCCTACCAGCTCAATTCCCCGCGGTTTTTTGTTCCGGGCGGGACACAGTCGTGCCCGAACGGTTCGCCGGCACCTCCGGTAACGTCGCCCTGCGCAAGGTTGCCGCGGTTCCAGTTTTCCTTCAATCTGGGGTCGGTATTCTGATGCGATCCGTGCGCCCATTCCTCGTGCTGCTGGCCGGGCAAGTCTTGCTGGCTGCCGCTGCGGTCCCTGAGCAACAGGTGGTGGACCGCATTGTGGCGCACATCGAGGACGACATCATCACGCTAAGCGAGGTGCGCGAACTCGGCCGCTATCAGCAACTGGTTGAAGGACACGCGGCCAGCGACGACCGCCTGCTCGCTCAGCTCATCGAGCAGTGGATTGTGAGTACGGAAGCCACCGCGGCGCACTATCCGCTGCCAATCGAGGCCGAGGTGAACCGCGAGATCGAGCGGCTGGGGCGTCAATTTGCCTCGCCCGAGGCTTACCGCGAGCGATTGCAGCAGCTCGGACTTCCCGCGGCGGCTGTGCGGCGTCTGATGGAGCGGCAGATCTATCTGGGCCGCTACCTCGATTACAAGTTTCGGCCGGCGGTGCAGGTGGACGCCGGCGCCATCGAGAAATACTATCGCGAGCAACTGGTGCCCCCCATGGCCGCAAAGGGGCAGGCGGCGCCGGCGCTTGAAACCGTGCAGGACGAGATCCGCGAGCTGCTCGTCCAGGCCGAAATCAGCCGGCGCTCAGCGCAGTGGCTTGAGGACACGCGCTCTCGGCTCCGAATCGAGTTCCACACGCCGGGCGACGGCCAATGACGTCTCCGGTGCCGACGAAGAGGATGACACCGTTGCGAAAAAAGCTGCAGCGCGTGCTCAAGTTCGTTGTGCTTGCCGCGCTGGTGGTGCTGCTGGCGGTCTGTCTGGCGATTTGGACGGGCCTGGCCGACCGCTGGGCGCGCCACGCCTTTGTCGCCCAGCTTGAAAAGTTGACCGGCGGGCGGGTCGAGTTGGGCGATTTTCGCTTCCGCCTGCTCCGTTTGCGATTCCAGGTCACGAACTTGACCATTCACGGGCTTGAGCCCGAGCGCACCCCTCCGCTTTTCCATGCGGATGAACTGCTGGTGGACTTTCGCGTGGATTCCATCCTGCGCCGCAAGATCTCCTTGAACGAATTGCGTGTGGACTACCCTGCCGTGCACATCCGCATCGAGGCCGATGGACAGAGCAACGTGCCCGCCCCAAAAACTACCAGCACGCTGAAGCGTCCGATTCGCGAGCGCATCTTCGAGCTGGCTATCCGGCAAATGCGGCTGAACGACGGCACCATCCTCTACAACGACGTGCGCGTGCCGCTGGTCGCCGAGGGCGGCCAGTTCAATTTTGCGCTCGATTTTCACGTCCCTGCTGCCGGCAGAGAGTTCTACACAGGCCAGTTGAGCTGGCAACAGATGATCCTGGCGGCGCGCCGCTACATCCCGTTCGCTTCTGATGTCGCGCTGAAGTTCACTCTCGAGCGCGGTTCCTTTGCGGCGGACCAGCTCCGCTGGAAGCTGCCGCACTCCGACCTCGATGCCCAGATTACATTGAAGAGTTTTGTCCAGCCGGAGTGGGATTTCCGCTACCGCGGCCGGCTGAACCTGGCCGACGTTCGCGAAATTCTGCGTAAGCCCAACACCCCCCGCGGCGAAGTGGAGTTTTCCGGCAAGGGCCGCTATGCCCGGGAACAACTCAGCGTGCGCGGGCGCTATGTGGCGCGCGAAGTGGCCATGGCCTACCAGTGGTTCCACAGCGGCGGCGTGGAGAGCCGCGGCAGCTACGCCGCGGACAGCCGCACGCTCGAAGTGCCCGACTTCGAAGCGCGGGCGCTGGGCGGAGTTGTCCAGGGCCGCGTCAACCTGGCCTTCAAGGGCTTGCAGTTTCGCGCCGAGACGCGCGCCCACGGCATGAGTCTGGCCACAATTCTGGCGGCGGTCAATAACCGGAGCTTCCCGGTGGCCACGCTGCACTGGAACGCGAGTGTGGACGTCAACTCAGTAACCATGTGGATCGCGGACTTCAAACAGATGGAGTCCCGCGGGCTCACGCTCTGGGCTCCCACCGCGGAGTCGCATTTGGGAGAGGTCTCCGCTTCAGCTCGCATCGGCTACCACTACGTGATGGACCGCCGCGAAGTGGAGCTCCAGCCGAGCCAGATCATCACGCCATCGAGCCAACTGGAGTTCAGCGGCGTGCTGGGCATCCGCGATTCGGCGCTCGAGGCAAAGGTGGAAGTGCGAGAGGTCGAGCCCTGGGACGACTTCATCAACCGTCTTCGGGGCGCGGACGCGGAGCCCAAGCGCATCACCGGCCGCGGCTCCTGGCAGGGCCGCGTGCTGGGCCCGCTCGAAGGGCCGACGTTTACCGGCCACGTCAAGGGTTTCGAGGCGCGTTACGGCGAGTTCTACTGGGATGAAGTGGAAGGCGATGTCACCTATTCCCCCGATGAGTTTCGACTGGTGCGCGGGCGCGCCCGGCGCGGCCGCTCCTCGGCGGAACTCGAGCTGTGGCTCGAGCTCGACCACTGGAACTTTGATCCGGAGAGCCGCTGGAGTCTGGAAGCCAACCTGGACCGCGCCCCGACCGACGAGTTGCAGGCGCTGCTCGGCTGGTCCTACCCGGCACGCGGCCTGCTGACCGGACAGTTTCACGGGCGGGGCACGCGGGCAGAGCCGGAATTGACCGGGCTCTTCGATGTCGCCGAGGTAGACGCGTGGGGCTATCGGTTCGACCGCTTCCGCGGCCAGATCATCCTGCGCCAAGACGAAATCCGTATTGCCAACGCCCAATTGCGCACGCTCCCGGCCACGCCGCAGAGCCGGGCGCCCGGCCTGCTTACTGGAAACTTCCTCTACCGCAGGCCGGACCAGCAGATCGCTTTCGATCTGACCGGCGCCGTCATCCCGCTGGAGGGAATCGAACGCATCCAGACGGCCCGTCTGCCGCTGGGCGGCCAGTTGAGCTTTCAAGTCAGCGGCCAGGGCGCGCTGAATGCGCCAGTCTCCCAAGGCACGCTGCGCCTGGTGGATCTGCGTGTGGGCAAGGAAGTGCTGGGCAGCTTTGAGGGGCGCCTTCGCTCCGACGGCCGACAGGTGCATCTGGACCTTAACTCGGCGATGTCATCCGGCCGCTTGCAGGGCCAGCTCGATCTGTCACTGGGGGGAGAATACCCGCTGAAGGGCGAGGCCACCGTGGAGGGCATTGACCTCGACCCGTTCATCCAAACTGCGCTGCACTTGACCGCACTTACCGGCCACAGCAGCGTGGATGGACGATTTCAGATCAGCGGTGCACTGGCTCGCCCAGAAACGATTGTCGTCCAGGCGGATATCTCGAGGCTGGTCTTCGATTACCAGTACGTGAAGCTCGAGAACGTGGGGCCGCTGCGAATCGCCTACCGCCGCGACGAAGTGCGCGTCGAGCAGGCCAACCTGCGTGGGGCCGACACTGATTTCCATCTCTCCGGCTTTGCGCGCTTCGCCGGCGATCGCCGGTTGGGCTTCAACCTCGTCGGCACCGTCAACCTCCGCTTGGCCGGAGGATTTCTGCCGGGTCTGGAGGCTCGCGGGCCGGCACAGGTGAACGCCGCGGTGGAAGGCACGTTTTCAAGCCCGCGCATCACCGGGAATGTGCGCGTGGAGAATGCAGCGGCCAACTATGGCGAATTTCCCGCCGGGTTGAGCCGGGTAACCGGTGAATTTGTGTTCGATAGCAGCCGGCTGCTGTTCGAGAACGTCACGGCAGAGACCGGCGGGGGCCAACTACTGCTCAGCGGCTCAGCGACCTACGGCGACGGGCCGTTGCGCTACGACCTGGCGGCCCGCACGGTGCGGGTCCGCATTCGCTACCCGGAGGGCATGAGCTGGCTGGCGGGGGGGACGCTGCGGCTTTCCGGGACGACGCAGTCGGGTTCTTTGTCGGGGCGCGTGCTGGTCGAGCGGCTGCTGATGGCGCAGGGGTTCGACTTGGCGTCGCTGATCGTCGCGTCAAAGGAGCCCGTGCGCGCTCCCAGCACCACGTCACGCTTCCTGCGCACCCTGCAGTTCGATATCGAGGCGGTCTCCAGCCCCGACGCGCGCATGGAATGGCCCGGAGCGCAGTTTGAGAGCGAAGCCAGCCTGCGGGTCCGCGGCACCTGGGAGCATCCCATCCTGCTCGGGCACATTCACCTGCTGGCCGGCGAGATGACCTTCCGCGGCAACCGCTACCAGCTCACCCGCGGCGACATCAACTTCGCCAATCCCTTCCGCTTGGACCCGGTGCTGAACGTCGAGGCTGCAACCACCATCCGGCAATACGAGGTCACGCTGAATTTCAACGGTCCGGCGAGTAAACTGACTCTGGCCTACCGTTCCGACCCGCCCCTGCCTGCGAGCGACATCATCATGCTGCTGGCCCTGGGCCGCACGGGCCAGGAAAGCCAGTTGCGCTCCGCGGCAGGGCAATCGCCGGGCGCGAACGCACTGCTCTCGGAAGCGATCTCCAGCCAGCTCGGCGGACGCCTGGAGCGCCTGTTTGGTATCAGCCGATTTCGCGTGGACCCGTTCCTGGCCGGCACCGGCACCGATCAGAACGCCGCGGCGCGTATCACCATTGAGCAGCAAGTGACCCGCGACCTTGTGATCACCTACATCACCAACGTTACTTCGACACAACAGCAGGTCATTCAGGTGGAGTACAACATCAGCCGGAGAATCTCGATTGTGGCCCTGCGCGACCAGAACGGCACCTTCGGCCTCGACGTCAAATTTAAAAAACGCTTCAAGTAGAGAAATCCTCGAAGGTGCGCATGACTGTGCCCCGCAGGGGAGAGTTCCGCGCAACGGTCTCTTCTAGCGGATGCCGGTCAGGCTTCCTTGCAGACCGGGCTGCCCCGGGCCCAAGGGAAGGAGCAATAGCAAATCCAAATCCTGCCGGCAGAGCTTTGCTGAGCTATTGCGCCAGGCCGGTGAGCTGGCGCTTCAGCAGGTAGGCGACCGCTGTGCCGACCACTAGGCCCAAGACGTAACCGTACGGCAGTCCGACGCACATCAGTCCCACCAGCAGCACCACGGCGAAGTCCGCTTTGGATGCCGCCATGTCCCGGATCAGCCGCATCAACACCAGCCCCTCAAAAGCCAGAATGACGCCCAGGATCGGCAGTGGAAATATCTGGATGGCCATCTGAAAGCCCTGGCTGAAGAACAGGCCGAGGATCAGATAAATCGAGCCGTAAATAATCACCGAGCCGCCAGTGCGCGCGCCGAAGGCGTAGTGTCCGGCAAGGCCGCTTGAGCCGTGGCAGGTGGGAACGCCGCCGAATAACGGGTTGATGAGATTCATCAGCGAATAGGTAAGGCTAATCTTGCGCACGGTGATGGGCTTCTGTGGGAAAAGGTCCGCGGCAATCTGCCGTGTCGCCAGAACCGAGTTGCCGAGTGAGAGCGGCAGTTGCGGAAGCGCCAAAACAACAAAGCCGGTCAGCACATCGGCGAGCGATGGCCGGTAGAGATGCGGCAGATGGAAGCCGGCGCTCCGGGCTAGCATGCCGGCGTCAAGCTTGAAGGTGAAGGCGTAGGCCACGCCCAGCAGGATGACGAGCGGCGCCGGAGGAAAGCGGCGATTGCCGAGCAGGAAGAGCGTCAGCACAAACGCCGTGGCCGCCAGCGCGTAGCCCGAGCGGCCTTCGGCTGGCACGTAATCCTTTACCGCCAGCAAGGCGAGTTGCATTCCCAGGCCGAACTGGATGCCGCGCACGACGCTTTTCGGCACTGCCCGGGCGAGCCAATCAATCAGCCCGGTGACCGCGAGGACGAACATGGTGATGCCGATCGCCAGGCCGCCGCCGTAGAGGATGTTGCCGGTGAGCTCTTGCGTGATCACCAGCACAGCCATGGCCTTGAGCGGCTGCGCCGGCATCGGCAGGCCGTAGAGGAGGCCGGTGAGCAGTTGCATGGCGCCGAACATCACGAGCACGCTCGCGGCGTCGAGCTTGGCGATTAGGATCATCCCGACGATCAGCGGGAAGTCGGTGCCGATGTCGCCGAAGGCGCCGGAAAGTTCGTTGCGGTCAAACCGGATCCGCCAGTGCGCCTCCTCGGGCATGGCTACGGCTTGGTGGGCGCGGGTCTCTGCCCTTGCTTCAGCTCTGGGAATTCCGCTTCCATCTCCTGCTGGACGTCCTGAACGATTTTCTGGCCCCAGCGCATGCCGATCATGGTGGACTCGCCGACAATCTGCGGCATGACCTGCAGGAAACGCTGTCCCAGCGGAGACTGATAGAATTGGATCAGCCCTTCGATATCTGCCTGGGAGAAATACTTGTCGTAGATGGGAATCATCTGCTCCACCAGTTCTCCCCGGCTGGCTCGTGCCTGAAATTTCTGGAGGTAGGTCTCGACGATCTGTTGACCTCGTGCGCCCGGCGGCGCGGTTTTTAATAGCTCAGGTCTTAATTGCGCCAGCATCTGCGCAACCACCTGATCCATCATCTTCTTCCCGCCGGTGATTTCAATCAGACGCCGGATGGCTGCTTCCTTGGCGGGATCGATCTTTTGCTGCGGTGCGGCCTGGACCAGCACCGGTAACATGGCGATTAGCGATAAGCTCACAATGGCACGCAACTTCAAGGCGTCCTCCTTCGGGTTCTTCGACGGCAGAGTTGCACCGGCATCTTAGCCGATGCGCGGGTCCGCGTCACGGCCGGATCTCCATGGCGGAGCTGAGATTCTGGTAGGATGGCGGGCCACTGCGACCATGGCTGCGCCCGAGTCACCTCCAATCGCCGCGACACCACCCTCCGGCTCCGCCCACGCCGCCGTCCTCGACCGCGAATCCGGCCTGCGTAGAAATCTCACGCCGCGGCAGCTCTCCATGATCGCGCTGGGCGGAGCCATCGGCACCGGTCTTTTCCTCGGCAGCGCGATTTCGGTGCGCCTGGCGGGCCCGGGCGTAATCCTGAGTTACGCGGCGGGCGCACTGATCGCGCTGGCGCTGATGTGGGCGCTGGCGGAGATGGCCGTGGCGCATCCGGTGGCGGGCTCGTTCGGGGTCTACGCCGAGATGTACGTGCACCCCTGGGCCGGCTTCGTAATGCGCTACTCCTACTGGCTGGCGCAGGTGGTAGCCATCGGCAGCGAAGTGGTGGCCGCAGCGATCTACTGTCGCTACTGGTTTCCCGGCGTGTCGGCGTGGGTGTGGATCGCGGCGTTTTCCGCAGCGCTGGTGTACGTCAACGCGCGCAGCGTGGCGAGCTTCGGCTGGTTTGAATACTGGTTTGCGCTGATCAAGGTGGTGACCATCGTACTGTTTTTGATTCTGGGCGCAGCGCTGCTGCTGGGGATCGGGTTCAAGTCACTCGGCGCGGCAAATTATACGTCGTATGGCGGCTTTCTGCCCCACGGCTGGCTGGGCGTGGGCCTCGGCATCGCCATGGCGATTTTCAGCTATCTCGGCATCGAGATCATTGCCGTGACTGCCGGCGAAGCCGAGCATCCGGAGAGGACCGTGCCGCGGGCGCTGCGACGGACGCTCCTGCGCCTGGCCCTCTTCTACATCGGCGGCGTTGCGGTGCTGGTCGGCGTGATGCCCTGGGACCAGGCGGGCCTGGCCCAAAGCCCGTTCGTGCACGTCTTTCAGACGGTTGGCATCCCGGCGGCGGCCGCGGTGATGAATTTCGTGGTGCTGACAGCGGCGCTCTCTAGCGTGAACTGCAACCTCTACCTCACCGCACGGATGATCTTTTCTCTCGCACGAGGCGGCTATGCGCCCGCGGCGCTCGGGCGGCTGAGTCGCCAGGGCACGCCCGTCGCGGCGCTTGCGGTTTCGAGCGGCGGCATGGTCGCGGCGCTGCTGCTCGACCTGCGCTACCGCGAGACGGCGTACCTCTACATGCTCGGCGCGGCGTTTTTCGGCGGCCTGTTTGTCTGGATGATGATTTTTGTGACGCACCTGGCGTTTCGCCGGCACTATCGGGGCGCGGTGAATGGCTTTGCGCCGCTGCGCTTTGCTCCGCGGGGGCCGTGGAGCTCACTCGCTGGATTGTTCGCGCTGACAGCCGTTCTGGTTTCGACGTGGTGGATCCCCGGGATGCGCATCACGCTCGTGGCGGGTTTGCCGTGGCTTGTGTTTATCTCGCTGTGCTACCTTCTCTGGGTGACTCTGCGGCGCCGCACCGCCTAGGTGGCGGCGAGGGAGACGATGGACGAACTGCTGAAGTGGCGCGATGAGTTTCCCATCCTCGCGCGCTCCACGTACATGATCAGCAACTCGCTGGGGGCCATGCCCCGCGGCGTGTACGACCGGATGAAAGATTACGCCGACGCCTGGGCCACCCGCGGCGTGCGCGCCTGGGAAGAGGGCTGGTGGGAGATGGCTGTCAGCGTCGGCGACCGCATCGGGGCGCTGGTGGGCGCGGCGCCGGGCGACATCTCGCTCCACCAGAACGTCACTTTGGCGCAGGGCATCATCGCCTCCTGCTTTGATTTTCGCGGCCCTCGGAATAAAGTCGTGCTGGTGGACATGGAATTTCCGTCCATCCTGTACTTTTATCAGGAACAGCATCGCCTCGGCGCGCGCATCGAAATCGTCAAGAGCCACGACGGCATCCGCATCCCGCTCGAGAAGCTTCTGGAGGCGATTGACGAGCAGACGCTGCTGGTGCCGATCTCCCACGTGCTCTTCCGCAGCGCTTGCATTTTGGACGCGCGCGCCATCATCGAGCGCGCGCACCGCGTCGGCGCGCACGTGATCCTCGACGTTTTCCAGGCGGCGGGCACAGTCCCGCTCGACCTCCGCGCGCTGGGCTGTGATTTCGCCGTCGGCGGGGTGCTGAAGTGGCTCTGCGGCGGGCCCGGTGTGGGCTATCTCTACGTGCGGCCCGACCTGCGCGCCCATTTCAAGCCCACCCTGACCGGCTGGCTTGCGCACAAGCGGCCGTTTGAGTTCGAGATCGGACCCATTGACCGCCGGGACGACGCCTTCCGCTACTTGAACGGCACGCCGCACATTCCAGCGCTCTACGCCTGCCAACCGGGGCTAGAGATCCTCCGCCAGGCCGGAATCGAGCGTATCCGAGCAAAGTCCATGCGGCAGACCAAGCGGCTGATTGAGGGCGCGCTCGCTCGCGGCTGGCGGGTCCATACCCCCGCCGAAGCTGCTGAGCGCGCCGGCACGGTTTCGGTGGATTGCCCGCATGCGCGCGAAGTCACTCGCGAGCTACTGGCGCGGGACATCCTGGTGGACTACCGGCCGCAGGCCGGCGTGCGGCTCTCTCCGCACTTCTATAATCGCGACGACGAAATTGATTTTGCGCTCACGCAAATCGAACAGATCCTCGCGACGCGCGCCTGGGAGCGGCACCTGCAGCCGGCCTAAGCGGGCCCGGTCAAGATGAGAGACGAAAAGGCCACTCCGAGCAACCCAGCCGGCGCTGGCGGAAAGCTGGCCGAGCAGTTCCTGGAGCAGCGCCGCTCGATGGTGGAGCAGCAGATCCGCGAACGCGGCATCGACTCGCCGCGCTTGCTCGAAGCTTTGCTAACCGTGCCGCGCCACCTGTTTGTTCCGGAGGAATATGCTGCCGGGGCGTACACCGATCAGCCGCTGCCCATCGGCGAGGGGCAAACCATCTCGCAGCCGTTCATGGTGGCAGCGATGACCGACGCGCTCGAACTCACCGGCCGGGAACGCGTGCTCGAGGTGGGCACCGGCTCGGGCTATCAGGCGGCGGTGCTCTCCCTGCTCGCGGGCGAAGTTTACACGGTTGAGAGTCACGCCTCGCTGGCGCTGGCGGCGCGGCGGCGGCTGGCGCGGCTGGGTTACACAAACGTCCAAGTCCACACCGGCGATGGCACCCTCGGCCTGCCCGAGGCGGCGCCGTATGACGCCATTGTAGTCACCGCGGCCGCGCCGCGCGTGCCGCCGCCGCTCGCGGAGCAGCTTGCTGAAGGCGGCCGGCTGGTCATCCCCGTAGGCCAGTCGGACCAGCAGGAGTTGTGGCAGGTGCGGAAGACCGCCGGCGAGACGACCTCCCGCATGCTGCACTACTGCCGGTTCGTGCCGCTCGTCGGCCGCTACGGCTGGCGGCATCAGCTCCACGGATGAACTCCCCCGCGCCGGAACTTTCCATCGTCATCCCTGCGTACAATGAGGAGCGACGCCTGCCCGAAACGCTTCGGCGCGTGCGCGCGTATCTGGAAGCGCGGCGGGCCGACGCCGAGGTGATCGTCGTGGACGATGGCTCGCGGGATGGCACCGCTGCGCTGCTCGAAGCGCGGCGCGGCGAGTTCCCTGGCCTGCGCCTGGTCTCGAACGGCGTCAACCGCGGCAAAGGCTACAGCGTGCGCCACGGCATGCTCGAGGCCCGCGGCCGCATCGTGCTGTTCACCGACGCGGATCTCTCCGCGCCGATCGAGGAGGCCGATAAACTGCTGGCCGCGATGCGCGACCACGAGGTCGCCATCGGCTCCCGCGGAGTGGACCGCGGCCTGATCGAGGTTCACCAGTCGCCGTTGCGCGAGTTGGCCGGCATCGTCTTCAATTTCCTTGTGCGGGCCATCACCGGGCTCCGGTTCGTGGATACGCAGTGCGGCTTCAAAGCCTTCCTCCGCGAGCCCTCGCGAATCATCTTCGAGCAGCAACGCATCGAGCGGTTCGGCTTCGACCCAGAAATCCTTTTTCTCGCCAAGCGCCACGGGCTGCGGGCCGTGGAGATCCCCGTGCGCTGGGCGCACGACCCGCAGACCAAGGTGAACATGGTTCGCGATAGCCTGCGGATGTTCGGCGAGGTGCTCTCCATCCGCTGGAACTGGATGTTGGGCCGTTACCCGAAAACGCTACAGTGAGTCCCATCGAGCTGCCGGGCACAGCTGAGTCAGAGGAGCAGGCTATCCTGGAGTACAATCCTTGGCCACCATGGCCAAACGTAGGGCAAAACAGCCGACATCCAGGCGCAGCTCACGGAAGGCCAGTTCGGCCGCGAAGCGGCGCCTGCCCGAAGAAGCCGTCACATTGACGGTCGTCCTCAGCGCGAAAGAAGGGATGGATGGCGCGCTCGAAGCCGAGCTGCGCGCGCTTGTCGCCTCGACGCGCTGTGAGGAGGGCTGCCTCACCTTCGACCTGCACCGCGCAGCCGATTCGCCTGGCACCTTCCTCTTGCACGAAGTCTGGGCCAGCCGCGAGCATCACGCCCGCCACAGGCAGGCCCCGCATTTCCTGCGCTGGAACGCCCGCAAGGGCGCGCTCCTCGCCTCCCGTGACGCCTCCTTCTGGAAGCTAGTCGTCTAGGAGTAGAGCGATTTTGTCCCGGGTCTGCGTCATGCTCCGTCGAGCGCATTTCTTTGCCGCTTTGTAGCTGTCTTGGCATAGTTCGGCCAAGACTGCCACACACGGATACGCATGAAACGACTGCGCATGGTCTACAACAGGCCCGGTTAAAACAGCGGAGCGTTGCGGAGGGAGGCTCTTAGGCCGTGCCTCGCCGGGGACGCGCTCGGGGCAGCGGCGGGTGCGGCAAATGGGTGTTCAACTCTACATCACAAAGTACTTGACAATAATGCGGCAGGGACTATCATTGCGCCATGTCCTCGGCAGGGCCGTTGCGATCGCAATCAGGGCGGCCGGTGGCGCTTGATGCCCATGCCGCCGATAACTTGCGCTATATCCGCGAGACGATGGAGCGCGCCGGGTCGTTTACCGCTGTGCCCGGCTGGGGCGGCGTAGCCATCGGCGTGACGGCCGTGGCGGCAGCGATTGTCGCGGCGCGCCAAGGGACGCCCAGGGCGTGGCTCGGGACCTGGCTGATCGAAGCGCTGCTGGCCATGGGCATCGTCGGCGCCGCAGCGGTGCGCAAGGCGCGGCAGGCCAAAATGCCGCTGCTCTCGGGGCCGGGCCGCAAGTTCGCCCTGAGTTTTGCGCCGCCGTTGCTGGTGGGCGCGCTGCTGACCGCAGCGCTGTTTGCTGCCGGATTCGCAAGGGTGCTCCCCGGGATGTGGCTGCTGCTGTACGGGACGGCGGTGGTGACCGGCGGGGCGTTTTCGGTTCGCGTTGTGCCGATGATGGGCCTGTGCATCATGTGCGCCGGCGCAGCGGCGCTGTTTGCGCCGGCCTGGTGGGGAAACTGGTTCATGGCGGCGGGCTTCGGCGGCCTGCAGATCATCTTCGGCCTGGTGATTGCGAAAAGGTATGGCGGCTAAGCGCTGAGCGGGCCGAAAGGAGCGAAGGTGGCCAAGACGGGAGCATTGGCGCAGGCGCGAACGCAGAAGGGACGCGCCGGACACGACTTGCGTTCCGTGCGCGGCCACGCCCAGGAAAGTGTGCCGCCGGCGCTCGATCGGCTGATTCACGAGCGCATGCGATTGGGAATTGTCAGCGCGCTGGCGGTCAACGACTGGCTGACGTTCAACGAGCTGAAGGCGCTGCTGAAGACCACCGACGGCAACCTGAGCGTGCACGCCCGGAAGCTCGAGGAGGCGGCGTACATCGCCTGCAGTAAGTCGTTCGACGGGCGGCTGCCAAAGACCGAGTACCGTCTGACGGCCGCAGGCCGAAAGGCACTCGAGCGCTATCTGGACCACATGGAGGCGCTGATCCGGGCGACTCGGGAGCGCTAGGCCCCGAAAAAATTTTGCAGCTGCACTTTGTAATACAAAGTAGGCGCTACAAAGCATCGCAGCGAAGATGCGGAGGAACTGTGGACAGCCAAAAGCCGGCCGGCCTGCATGTGGCCATCATCACCGACGGCAATGGCCGCTGGGCCCGCGCCCGCGGGCTGCCGCGGACGGCTGGGCATCGCGCTGGCGCTGAGGCGGTGCGCCGCATCGTCAAAGCCGCTCCGGAGATGGACGTCGCCACACTGACCCTGTTCGCTTTTTCCTCCGCGAACTGGCAGCGCCCGCAAGCCGAAGTGGCCAACCTGATGCGGCTTCTCCACGAATACCTGCTGGCGGAAACCACGAGTTGCGCCGCGCATGGCATCCGCTTGAGCATCATCGGCCGGCGCGACCGCATCTCCCGCGGGCTTCGCGAGGCCATCGAGGCTGCCGAATCAGCCACCGCCTTGGGCCGCGCGCTGCACCTGCGGATCGCGGTGGACTACTCGGCGCGGGAAGCAATCTTCAGGGCCGCCTGCCGGTTCTACAAGGTCACCGAGCTTTCCCGCAACGAATTCGCCCGCGTGCTCGGGGAAGTAAACCACGACGGCGCCGCAGACGTGGACCTACTGATCCGCACCGGCGGCGAACAGCGGCTGAGCGATTTTCTTCTTTGGGAGAGCGCCTACGCCGAGCTGGTGTTCACCCGGCGAATGTGGCCCGACTTCGACGCGGCAGACCTCGCAGCGGCCGTGGGCGAGTTCCGCGCCCGCGCACGCACCTTCGGCCGCGTCCCGGACGCAGCAGCGAGCTGACGAAAGACCCGGAAAAGGCAAAATGTGAGGAGGGAATCCGATGGAGTTCATGCCGGAGTATTTGCCGTTCGACCCGCCTGCGGATGCCAAGAATCCGCAACTGTTGATCACCGACGCCGGTCGGATCACGTCGTTGCTCATCGGGCATGAGAACAGCCCATTCCGCAAGAAGATCTTTTTCCGGCTGACTTCGGCTATTTCGCGGCGCGGGCGCGAGCCATTGCAAACGCACTCTTGAGTACGCGTGTGGCGGTAGGGGTGAGGTTGTAACGGGTGAGCTCGTCCTCGCGCACCCAGGCGAGGTCGGTCACGTCGCCGCCGGGCCGCGGCACGCCGCCGAGCGGCTCGCAAAGGTAATCCACGATCACGAAGTGGTACCGCGGCCGGCGCGAGACGCTGGCTCCGCTCGGAATATCCTGTGAGTTTGGGGCGTCCTCGAAGATCCGCTCGAAGACTTCGATCAGCTCGAGCACGCGCACCTCGAGCCCGGTTTCCTCGCGCAACTCGCGCTGGACGCCCTCGACCAGCGTCTCACCCACTTCGAGGGTGCCGCCGGGAATGGACCATTCGCCCTTGAGCGGCTCGCTGCCGCGGCGGATGAGCACAGCGCGGCCGTCGGCGATCACCACGCCGCCCACGCCCACTACCGGCTGATCTGGAAATTCGCGTCTGTCTGCCATCGTCACTTGTTGGGTGCGCCGCCCGGCCGGGCCCTGCCGGAGCCGGGGCCGCCCGCAGGGGCCCCCGTTATTCTTCTGCCGCCCGGTTCACGATTGCCACAAAGTGCGTTATATAATACGCCCGCTGGGATCGGGTCGGATCCCTTTCGAAGGAGGTCTTCGCCGTGGTTCGGTGTCCGGAATGCGCCGCCGCGATTGACGTGGACGAAGACGAAGTCGAAGAAGGCGAAATCCTGAGTTGCCCGGAGTGTGAGGTGGAACTCGAAGTGGTGCAAACCCATCCGGTCCAACTCAACGTCATCTCCGACGAAGAAGAAGATGAGGAAGAAGAGGCGGGGGAGAAAAAGAAAGTGCTGGGTGAAGAGGAAGAGGAACTCGAATAACTCCCTCCCTTGGCCCGCCCGGCATCCCTTCCCTTGCTCCAGCCATCTTACTGATTGGATGCGGGTGCGCCTTTTCGCTCTGCTGATCGGCTTGACGGGGCTTGCGCTCACCAGTGGGGGTCGCTCGCCGGTGGCTGTTTATGCGGGTGCAGGACCCGCGGCGGGCGAACAAGGTAAGAAGAGCGCCCACGAGAGCGATTTTCTGATGTTTGGCACTGTGTTCACCGAAGCCGGGCTGGCGCTCCCCGGCGCAGAGGTTCGCGTGCGGCGCGCCGGCGAACGCAAGATGCGCTGGGAGGCTCGTTCAGACCGCCGCGGCGAATTTGCCGTGCGCGTGCCGCGGGGAGCGGAGTACGAGATCAGCGTTTCGGCGGCGGGCCACCAGGCTGAGAGGCGCAAGATTGACGCGAGGACGGGGAGCCGCCAGGACCTGGTGTTCCGGCTGGCGCCCGCGTCAGGAGGTAAACCAAAGTGAGAAAGCACTGGATCGTCCTGCCGCTGCTGCTGGCGCTTGTGGCGGGTGTTGCCGCGGCGCAGGATCAGAAGCGCGAATCGCAGTTGCGCACTGTTCGCGGCGCGGTGGTAGATAAACAGGATAACCCCATCGCTTCCGGCGTGGTGTACTTGAAAAACTTGCGCACGCTGACGGTGAAGACCTACATCTCCGACGACACCGGGCAGTACCGTTTCAGCGGACTCGACCCCAACGTAGACTACGAAATCCACGCCGAGCGCGGAGATTCCACTTCCGCCAAACGCACCATCTCGAGCTTTGACAGCCGCAGGGACATCGTCATCAACTTGAAAGTGGACAAGAAGAAGAGCGAGAAGTAGGCTGGCGACAGCAGCCGGGATATATTTTTTTCACCTCCGCGGTGGGGCCGCCACCACAATTGCGCCGGGCAAGTTCTCGACCTCCACCGGCGCTTCCCCCAGTAACTCGCCATCACCGTGGAACAGCGCCGCCCGATCCGCCCGCAGCACGACGCGGCGGGCTCGGAAGCGCCGGATTTCCGGCCAGCGGACGTCTCCGGTGCGCAGCATTAGTGGAATCACTTCGAGCAGCCGCGTCCAGGCCAGCTCGCCCACCAGGACCAGGTCCAATTGCCCGTCGTCAATTTCCGCTGTGGGCGCGATTTTCACGCCCGCGCCGTAGGTCGGCGTATTGGCAATCGCGGCAAACATGATGGGGCCGCTCGCTGCTGCGGGCTGCCCGTCGATTTCCGCAGTGACGTGGAACGGCGCGAACGTCGCCAGCGCCCAGAGCGCGCTCGCGATGTATCGCGCTGCGCCCGGCAACCGCCGGAACCCTCCGTTGGCCAGCACGGCGGCCTGGGCATCAAGACCCAGGCCGCCACCGCCAACGTAGACGCTTGTGTTGCCCGCGCCGAAGCGCGCGCGCAGCACGTCCATGCGCCGCGGCGCGGAGTGAAGGAAGACTTGCGCCGCCGCGACCGGATCCCTGGGAATGCCCAGCGCTGCGGCGATGTCGTTTCCGCCGCCCGCGGCGAAAAATCCCAGCACAACCTGCGAGCCGAGCGTTGCCTGCACAATCTGCTGGAACGTTCCGTCGCCGCCGAGCGCCACGATCGCGCCATAGCCAGCCGCGACGCCTTCTCGGGCGAGCCGCTGCAAATCTTGGGCGCTCTGAGGTTGGGCGAAATCGGCTCGAAATCCCCGGCGAGCGAGGTAATCGGTCACGTGCGGTCGGGCGCGTTCGGCCCGACCGCCGCCGGCCACCGGATTGACCAGGATCAGTGTCTTTGCGGGCGTTAGCACTTTTGCGCGAACGGTTCCAGGGCGGGCCATCCTGAACCACATCTCGGGAGCGTGTCAAACTCTCGGGCAGTGAGACGCGCTGGCATTTCAATCTGCGGCTCGTGTATCTCGCCCACTGCCTGAATCATCCAATCAAACCAGAAAGCAGTCATGGGAGGTATGGCGCTGATGGAGGCTCAGATGGAGAAAGTAGCTCTAATCACGGGGGCATCTTCTGGGATCGGGCGGGCCACTGTTGCTCTCCTGGCAAAAAGCGGCTATCGCGTGTTTGGTGGCGTTCGGAATCTCCCCAGTGGTGAGCCCATCGCGAATGTCGAGTTCCTCCAACTGGATGTACGGCAAGATGGGTCCGCGAAGGAGGCGGTTCGCTCGCTCCTGTCCCGAGCCGGGCGAATCGATGCGCTTGTCAACAATGCTGGTTACACGCTGATTGGATCCTTGGAAGAGACCAGCATAGAAGAAGCCAAGCAGGTTTTCGAAACAAATTTCTTCGGCGTTCTACGTATGAACCAAGCAGTGCTGCCTATTATGCGGGGGCAGGGGTATGGACGCATTGCCAACATAAGCTCGGTGGTGGGGTTCCTGCCCGCACCCTACCAGGGAATCTACGCTGCAACCAAACATGCTCTCGAGGTTATTCCGAATCCCTGGACCACGAAGTGAAACAGTTTGGTATCCGCGTTTCGGTGATCGAGCCTGGATTCACTCGAACGAACATTGGCCAAAACAGCCAGGTGGCCGGGCGGCCGCTGGACGCTTATGCCAGCGAGCGCAACCGCGTGCTTGAGGCCATCCGAGAAAATACCGCAAATGGTGAGAACCCTGTCACGGTAGCCTCGGTTGTTTTGGAGGCGCTCACGGCTCGCTCTCCGCGCCCACGGTATCCAGTGGGGCGGGAGGCCAAGTTGCTCAACCGCTTCAGGAAATTGATTCCTTCCAAGCTATTCGACAAGAACCTTCGCAAACAATTCGGGCTGGGAGTCGCATGAAGAAGGCGGCTGAGGGGCGCATTCCGAACTTTCTTCATTGCTGATGGATTTAGCAGTCTACGGCAAATGGCCGTTATCTTCTTGGTCTTAAGGTGGTCTTTCAACGGCGGCTACGCCGACACGCTAACTATTCATGCCCACTCGGCGGCCCGGCGATTACGAGGACGGCGTAAAGGCGAACTTCATCGCGCCTATAGCTCGGCTCCAAGAGCCGGCGAGCTTGCGCGCCCGCGGAGACACACGCAAGCTAGCGGCGATCGCGATCTCGCCGGTCATCGCGATCACCGCGGCAACCCCTGCGCGCATTTTCGAGCTCGCGCCGGCGCTTTTCTGCCTGGCGGCTGTGTTCACCGTGGCGACGGATTTCCTTTTCGAGTTTCTCTTCGGCCTGGTGGATGCGCCGGGCGCATCTATTGTCGCGGTCGCGCGCCTGCACGGGCGCGGTACTGCCAAGCAGCAGGAACCCGCCCAGCGCTGCCGCGAGAAACGTAGCCCTTCCCAGCGTTCGCTTATGCAAACTCGCACCTCCCGCGTACAAACCCCGGCCCATGACCTCGGGCCGGGGCTGGTCATATTCGTTGCCAGCTACCAGCACCGATGATAAGGCGGCACCGGAGGGTTGTACAGAGACTAGAGGCCGGAGAGTTAGGGCGATACCGAAGAGAATATATGGTTGATGCAGACCTGTTCGAATGCTATGGGCGAACTGTGGTGCCGGCGGTGGGACTCGAACCCACGACCTAGGGATTATGAGACCCTCGCTCTACCCCTGAGCTACGCCGGCACGGGGTTAGTTTTCCCATGTTAAGGACTGGCTCGCGAGAGTGTCAAGCCACCAATAACACCGCGAAGGTTTGTCTAAACGGGGTGCAACGATGGGGAGGGCCCAGCCCCTTCCCGACCTTTCCGGATAGTACTGTCGTACCGTTGACGGCGGCGATCTCAAGCCGTACCCTCGTCCTGACAATCAGGAATTGGCTGGCGCTGTCGGGGGTTTAGCACCCCTGACTGGCCACGGCACGGGGGTGTTTACCGTTTAGACACAAACCCATTAAATTGGCCCCTTAGGGGGTCCGGCCGCCTATAATCCCTCCGGTTTAGCTTCTCGGAGGGTAAATGTGTAAGTGGTTGACGGTGGTCGTGCTAGTGCTTCTCGTGCTAGCAGGTGCGGTGGGTTTGCGCAACCTGGTGACGGCAAAGGCTTCTGGGCCAGTAGTTTTGGCCAATGGAGCCGGACCGATTCCGCCATCCCCGTGGATGAACGGAGCGGGTCCGATCCCGCCTTCGCCGTGGTCGAATGGCGCAGGACCAATTCCCCCATCGCCCTGGAGCAGGTAGCCTAGGGACGAGTACCACCTAGACCACCGGCTGGGCTAGGGCGCAAGAGGATTAGGCGTGCTTGGTCCAATCGATTACGTGGTCTGGTCTGTGTGCATGTTGGCGCAGACGGCCGTGTTGGTGTGTGCATTCCGCTCGCAGTGCTTGCGCCAGTATTTCACCCTGAATTTCTATATGTTAGCGGCCTTGCTACTCAGCATGGGCCGCGTTTTTGTTTTCGTCCGCTACGGCTATACCTCGCCGCAATACTTTTACTTCTACTATTTCTCCGACGCCCTGCTGACCATTTGCCTGTTTTTTGCGCTGATGGGCCTTTATCTTCACGTCTTTCAGGAAATGGGAGTCAGCAGCTACTTGCGTACCGCTGCGATCCTGCTCTTGGGGCTGACGGCCTGGATTTCCTACCAGATGGTGGTCACTTCGAGCCACAAGATGCTCACCCATTTCGTCGTGGAGCTCTCCCAAAACCTCTATTTCGTTGGGGTGGTGCTCACTTATCTGTTGTGGGGCGCGATCATGAAGCTGCGTGAGACGCGCACGCGGCTGATCCAGCTCGTCCTGGCGCTGGGCGTATACTTCAGTGCGTTTGCGGCGAGCTACGCCCTGCGCAACCTGTATCCCGAATTTGTGGCCTGGAGATACGTAGCGCATCTGATGCAAGTCTGGCTGCCGCTGGCCTGGGCCTATACATTCATCAAAATCCCCGAGGAGGCGCGGCTGGCCACGGACCGTGTCGCGGCCACCAACCGATGATCGCCGCGCTGATACTCGTGATTTCGGTGGCAGCCCTGCTGCAGTTCTTTGTCTCTTACTGCCGCTCGGTGATCGCCGCCTCCTACAGGAAAAACCTCTCCGAGCATGCCCGGGAAGTGGCCGGGATCGAAAACCGCTTCGTGCGGGGCGACGAGTTCGAGCGGCTGCTGCAACTGGTCCGGCTGTGTCCTGAACCCGGCGATGATGGCAGGGAGCTTCGCGCCGTGTGCAGCTATTTTGACCTTCTCAGCCTGCTGCGAAGCTCCTTCGGGAGGCTGGCGCCTGCTGTGGCCAATTGGGCAGAGCGCGAGCGGGAGGGCTGCGCCTACTTCGCCGCGGTGGCGCTTGACCGCCGGATCACCTATAGCCGCGATCTGATGGCCGAGCAGATGTCCAACCAGCTCTAGTCGCGGCACAACATGCGCGCCCGGTGGGCCATGGAAGCAGGCCGCCGGGCTTTTCATTTGGAAGCATTCGCGCTGGCACCAAGTCGCAGTTCCTCTTTCGGTCAGTCATTCACGGCTGTTTCCTCCGCGTTGTGCGGCACTCCTCGTGGCTGCTAACATAGGCTTGGCGAAGTCGTCGGGTGCGTCGGCAATGATTCCGAAATTCCTTCCACGCGTGCGCGAAACCATCGAGCGGCACCGCATGCTGCGCGCGGGGGAGATCGTGGGCGTTGCGGTTTCGGGTGGCGCCGATTCGGTTGCGCTGCTGCGTCTGTTCCACACGCTGAAAGGCGAATGGGGGATCCGTCTACTGGTCCTGCACTTCAACCATCAACTTCGCGGCGCAGAGTCAGATGGGGACGAACAATTCGTGGCTGGGCTGGCCCAGGAGCGCAGGCTCGAGTGCGTCGCAGTGCGCGAGGATGTCGCGGCGCAGGCCCGCGAGCACGGCTGGAACCTCGAAGACGCAGCGCGCCGGCTGCGCTATCAGTTTTTCGCCGCGGCGGTTGACTCCAACCACGTCACCCGTGTTGCGGTTGCTCACACGGCTGACGACCAGGCGGAGACGCTCCTGGCTCACCTGCTTCGTGGCACGGGGCCGACGGGGCTTGCCGGAATCTATCCGGTTGCCGGGCACGTGGTCCGGCCCCTGCTGGACGTTCGCCGGGAGGAACTGCGCGATTACCTCACCGATCTGGGGCAGGGCTGGCGCGAGGATCCCACCAACCGGGACACGACACGCCTGCGCGCCCGCATCCGGCACACGCTGCTGCCGCGGCTTCAGCGCGAGTTCCAGCCGGTCGTGGTGCCGAACTTGAACCGGCTGGCGTCGCTCGCCCGCGAAGACGAAGCCTTCTGGGTGGCGCTGGTCGCTGATCGTCACCAGGCGCTGGTGGAACACACCGCGATCGGGCCAGCCATCCGCATCCCGGATTTGCTCGCGCCGCTAGCTTTGGCTTCAGGAGACGCCGGCAAAGCAGACCGTTCAAGCGCGTCTGTTGCGCTCACCAAACGGCTGGTTCGGCGGATTATCGAGGTGCTGAAGGGCGATCGGCGCCAGCTCACCGCCCGGCACGTCGAACAGGTGATTCATCTGGCGACTCGCTGCCTGAGCGGCCATCGCGTGCATCTTCCCGGGGGCGTCGTCGTGGAGCGGAGTTTCGATCGCCTGATTTTTTCGCTCTCCGCGCGGGGCGAGTCCTGCGCAGGCGCCGGGGGAACTGAACTCACCCGTGCGCCGTATCAATATGTGGTGGAGTTGGAGGACAAGAGCTCGGCAACTGTTTCAATCCCGGAAATTGGGCGGCGCTTCCGCCTGAAAGTGATTGACTGGCCTCCGGCCGCGAGCGACACTAAGGTGCAGGCGGAAGCCCTCGACGCAGAACGGCTTCGCTGGCCGCTGGTTCTCCGCAGTTGGCGCCCGGGTGATTCCTATCGGCCACATGGACGGCGCCGTGTCCGCAAGCTGAAGCGGCTGCTGCTGGAGAGCCGCGTGGCCGCCCGGGAGCGCCGCGGGTGGCCGGTATTGACCAGCGCTGGGTCGCTGGTTTGGGCGCGTGGCTTGCCGGTGGCCGCGGAATTTGCTCCGCGCGCGGGCACGCGAACGGGTTTGGTGATCGCGGAGGAAGCGCTGTGAAGACCGGGCTGAAGGTCGTTTATTCTCCGGGACGACTGGCGTCCCAGGTGGCGCGCCTGGGCCGCACGATTTCGCGGGACTACGCCGGGCGCACCGTGGACGTCGTGATCATTCTGGAGAACGCGTTCGTTTTTGGCGCGGACCTGGTGCGGCGCATCTCCCGTCCGGTGATCTGCCATTTTGTGCGCTCGGAAATGCGCGACGTCAAGCTGGGCGGCTACGACCGCCGAGAAGTGTTTTTCAGCCACCAGCCGCATTTACAAGGGCGCGACGTTCTGCTGGTGGACACGGTGCTGCACTCCGGCGTGACTCTGGACTTCCTGGTCAAGCGGTTGCAGGAGGGCCGACCCCGCTCCCTGCGGGTGGCCGTTCTAATGGATAAGCCGCAGGATCGCAAAGTGGATCTGAAACCCGATTACTTCGGCTTCGCCGCCGCATCTAAGTATTTGGCGGGTTACGGCCTGGCCGGACGCCGCGAATGGTATCGTAACCTGCCGTACGTCGGCCTGCTCGAGGGCGCCCAGCGTCCCGCAGCCGTGGCGGGCAAGGGGGCGCGCAGGTCGAGCCGGAGGGCCCGGCGGGTGAGGTAGCGAGTGAATTCGAACTCCACAGCCAAAACGATTGTCTTCTGGATGATCATCATCCTGCTGGGCGTCTTCTTGTGGAAGATGGTCTCCAACACCGGCCAGGCGGGTAAAGAGGATGAGCTCAGCTACTCCCAGTTCATGGACCAGGTGGACAACGGCAACGTGAAAGACCTCACACTCTATCTTTCGGCGAACAGCTACGAAGTCCGAGGTCAATACCTCAAGCAAGAAAAGATGTTCCGCGTGACCATTTTCAAGGAGTCGGCTCCGGACCTGGTCAAAATGCTGCGTGATAAGAGGGTGACCCTCAACGTCAAGGAAGTCACCCGCGGCGACTGGCTGACCTTCCTGCTCAACGCCGCCCCACTCTTCCTGCTGGTCGGCTTCTGGATCTTCATGATGCGGCAGATGCAGGCCGGCGGAAATAAAGCGCTCAGTTTCGGCAAATCGCGGGCGCGGCTGCTCACGGCGCAGCAGAAAAAGGCCACGTTCAAAGACGTGGCGGGGATCGATGAAGCCAAGGAAGAGCTCCAGGAGATCATCGATTTCCTCAAGGACCCGCAGAAGTTCCAGAAGCTGGGCGGGCGCATCCCCAAGGGCGTGCTGCTGGTGGGCCCGCCGGGCACGGGCAAGACGCTGCTGGCCCGCGCCATCGCCGGCGAGGCGAACGTGCCTTTCTTCTCCATCTCCGGTTCAGACTTCGTCGAGATGTTCGTCGGTGTGGGCGCCAGCCGCGTGCGCGACCTCTTCGAGCAGGGCAAGAAGAACGCTCCCTGCATCATCTTCATTGACGAAATTGACGCGGTCGGCCGCCACCGCGGCGCCGGCCTGGGCGGCGGGCACGACGAGCGCGAGCAGACCCTGAATGCCCTGCTGGTCGAGATGGACGGCTTCGAATCCAACGAGGGCGTGATCCTGATCGCTGCCACCAACCGCCCCGACGTGCTCGACCCGGCTCTGCTGCGCCCGGGCCGCTTCGACCGGCGAGTGGTGGTGCCGCGCCCGGACATCAAGGGCCGCGAGGAAATCCTGCGGGTGCACACCCGCAAGGTGCCGCTCGGTGAAGACGTGGATCTCTCGGTGCTCGCCCGCGGTACGCCGGGCTTTTCCGGCGCCGACTTGGCCAACCTGGTGAACGAAGGCGCCCTCTGGGCTGCCCGTCAAAACCGCAAGTTCGTCACCATGGGCGATTTTGAGATGTCCAAGGACAAAGTCCTGATGGGTGTCGAGCGCAAGTCCATGATCCTCTCCGAGGAGGAGAAGCGGAACACCGCTTACCACGAGGCCGGACACGCCCTGGTGGCTGCGATGACCCCGGGTGCTGATCCGCTGCACAAGGTGACCATCATCCCCCGCGGCATGGCCCTGGGCGTTACCATGCAGTTGCCCATCGACGACAAGCATACCTACACCAAGGGCTACCTCGAAGGCATTCTGACCGTGCTGATGGGGGGTCGCACCGCAGAGGAGATTTTCCTCGGCCACATCACCACCGGCGCCGGCAACGACATCGAGCGCGCCACCGACGTCGCCCGCCAGATGGTTTGCGACTGGGGCATGAGCGAGCTGGGACCGCTCTCGTTTGGCAAAAAGGAAGAGGCCATCTTCCTGGGCCGCGAGATCGCCCAGCACCGTGACTACTCGGAAGACACCGCCATCCGCATCGACCACGAAGTCAAGAAGATCGTTACCCAAGCCTACGACAGCGCCCGCGGCATCCTGCAGACCAACCGCGAAGCGCTTGAGCGCATCGCTCAGGCGCTGCTCGAACGCGAAGTGCTCGACGCCGCCGAACTCAAGCTACTGCTCGAGGGCAAGCCGCTGCCGGAGAAGATCCGGCCCGCGCCGCCTTCGCCGCCACAACCTCTTCCGGGCGCGGAACACAAGCCCGCGCCGCGGCCCGAGCTGCGCCCCGCCCCCGGCTTCACCAAGGGCTGATCGCTTTTCCCAGGAGGTGCCCTGTGGGTCTCGTCCGGGCCCGAGTGGCATTGGAAAAGATCTCGCCCCCATCGGACCGGCGAGACATCGAACTGCTCGCGGACACAGGTGCGCTTTACAGTTTGGTTCCTGCGACGGCGCTGCGCGAGCTAGGCGTTGAGCCTCGGGAGCGGCTCACCTTTGAGCTGGCCGATGGCAGGACAATCGAACGCGCTGTGGGAGAAGCGAGGTTTTATTACGATGGGCGCAGCGCGGTCTCACCTGTCATTTTTGGCGAAGAAGGCGACGGAGCTCTTCTCGGCGTTGTCACTTTGGAGGCTCTCGGATTGGAAGTCGATCCGGTACGGCGTCAAATCCGCCCCACCCGCATGATCCTCTACTAGCTTTCAAGTTCTTTCGCTGTTTGGCGTAGAATACCGCTATGGCCAAAAAGCCCGCGCCTCCCGTCGAAGTGACCTGCCCCTGCTGCCAGGCCAAGCTCACCGTGGACCCACAGCTGGCGGTGGTGCTCTCGCACGTGGCTCCGCCCCGAGCGGCCCCGAACGTGGATATCAGCGATGCGGCACGGATTCTGCAAGAACAGGCGCAGCGGCGCGAAGATAAATTCCGCGAGTCCTGGGAAGCTGAGAAGAAAAAAGAAGACGTGCTGACGCGCAAGTTTGAGGAAGCGCTCAAGAAGGCCAAAGACCAGCCGATCGAGAAGCCCCTGCGCGATTTCGACCTCGAATAGCCCCGCCCCTCGCTGTGTTCAACCGTGTTCATCTGTGGTTTACTCTGCGCTGATGTTTCACCGCAGGAAATTCCGCCTGCGCCTGACGTCGCGCACGCTCGAGCTGGGCGAGCGCACGCTGGTCATGGGCGTGCTCAACGTCACCCCGGACAGCTTCTCGGATGGCGGTCTTTTTCTGGGTCCCGGCGAAGCCGTTGAGCGCGCCCTCGCGCTCGAGCGCGCCGGCGCAGACATCCTCGACATCGGCGGCGAATCCACCCGCCCGGGCGCGACTTCGATCACGGCCAAAGAAGAGCTCGGGCGCGTCTTGCCGGTGCTCGAGGGACTCCGCGGCCGGCTGAAAATCCCTATCTCGTTGGATACACAGAAGTCGGCCGTGGCGGAGGCCGCTGTGGCCGCTGGCGCCGAGATGCTCAACGACGTTTCGGCACTGCGCTCGGACGCTGCGCTCGCCGAAGTGGCGCGGCGCCATCGCTTGCCGATCATCTTGATGCACATGCGCGGCACGCCACGGACAATGCAGAAGCGGCCCTTCGCCCGCAACGTCCTCCGCGATGTTACTTCTGGCCTGCGCGCCGCACTCGCCCGCGCCCGCCGGGCCGGCCTCGAAAAAACGCAAATCGTCCTCGACCCCGGCATCGGCTTCGGCAAGAGTTTCGCGCAGAATTACCAGCTTCTGGCGCATCTGCCCAAGCTCGCGGCGCTGGGCTGCCCGCTGATGCTGGGCACATCTCGCAAGGCGTTTCTCGGAGCGACGCTCGCCCGCAGCGGCGCGGCTGCGCCGACCGAAGAGCGCATCTGGGGCACCGCCGCGACCGTTGCAGCTTCCATTCTTGGCGGCGCGCATATCGTGCGCGTCCACGACGTCGCCGAAATGGTCCAGGTCGCTCGCGTCACCGACGCCGTCCTGAATTCCGATTGAGCTGCTGCCGGCGAGGCCGGTTCGCTCCTGCACGATGTCCATCTCCCTGTGAGCGGCGCACCACGCCCAAACGGGGCCTCTACCACGCTGGTCGCGGTAGAATCCGTGGCGCGCAGATGCGGATACATTGGTTGGCCGCGCAAAGAGGATTCTCCACAATCAAGGGTTGAGAAAAATGTTCTTGCGGCCTCGACCCGCAGATCAAAGACCTCGGCCTGTGGCCGATGTGGGAACAGGGCCAGCGCGGCCTGCCGAGATGAATTCGGGCTAGTTGTTTTCTTTTTTCTGTGCGGTGGGCGGATTGCAAGGCAGGAGAACACTCTGGTAAGCAACCCGCCATTCTCTTGCCTTTTTTCCGTGCTCGTTCACCATTTCCAGATGCCAATCCCGCGGTTTGTCCACAGGCACAGGTAATTCCACCTCTAGGCGATAGAACTGGCCCATCTCGCGATAGAGTTGCGCTATGCTGAGGCTGAGTGCCGCCCGCCCTTTTTCATCTGGTTTGTAGTCTCCTGCGTATTTTGCGGGGATTGATGCATTCAGGCCAATTCCACCCGTGTGCTGAACGAGTTCCTGAAGGTTTTCTCTCGCGCCCAGTTCCACGGGAGGCAAGAGCGGGGCTTGATGCCATAATGGTTCAGGTAAGTAGAACCAAAAGAGTCGGGCGCTGGCAGCGACCAAGGCCTCCTCAACTTTGCGGGGACTCGAGCGGCTGGCATTGTCTTCGCCATCGGTAATCACATAAATGACGTCCCCGGGCTGCGCTGAGCCGAGCAGCTTGAGCCCCTCGAGGATGGCTTCGAAAAGCGCCGTTTTCCCCTTGAGAATCCATCCACGTCCGGGCTCGAGCGCGGCCAGTCCATCTGCCGCGGCTTTCCGACCCTCCGGGAAGCCCACAACGCGGTTTCACCTTCTCCGTGTGAAGATCAGAAAAGCGATCTGGTATTCGGCGGGGGACGTCAGAACGATTTCGCGGACTGCTCCCCGGGCAAGTTCCCATTTTCCGGGCTGACCCATGCTGCCACTGGCGTCGAGCAGCACGACGATGCGTCGCGGGCCTAGGTCCCGCGTCGCCGAAACCACCCGCACAGGCTTACCGCGGAATGTTCCGCGGAAGCTGCTTGCGGGAACGTCGGCCACCTGCTGCCCCGCTTCTGTGAGCACGTTGGCCACCGCCGTCCGCTGCAGGCAGGGCGGTTCCTGCGCCCGGAGACCTCCTGCGAGACACAGCAATATGGACAATCTCAGGACGACTGTGAGGCGGCTTGGATTCGAGTTTGTCATCCGAAGAGAGAAAGGCATGCGTGGCGCACTCTCTCTCGCCTGACCGTACCCTTCCTTGTAGCTCCCAGATGGTAAACGAAGTCGCGATCGTCCAGCGCACTTTTTTTCTAGCGAGAGGATGCCTACGGGCCTGGCTTGTGCAGCGCCGGTGGTTTCTGCGGGCCGCCCGCATTTCACGGTATAATTCCTGTGCATGACTGTTTCCCCGCGTGCTTCTTCATCCCCAGCGAGCGGTTTCGCGGGCCGTGTGCTCGCCATTGACTACGGTCGGCGACGCATCGGGCTGGCGCTCTCGGACCCGCTCGGACTGACGGCGCAGCCGCTAGAAACCCTGGCGCGCACGAACCGCCGCGGCGACCTGCGGCGGCTCCGGGAAATCGTGCGCCAGCACGAGGTGCGGCGCATCGTCGTGGGCCACCCGCTCAATCTCGACGGCACGTCGGGTGAAATGTCCGCTGAGGCTAAGCAATTTGCGGCGCGCATCGAAAAGCAGTTGCGCCTGCCGGTAGAACTGGTGGACGAGCGGCTCAGCAGTTGGGAGGCGGAACAGATGATGGCCGCCGAGAGGGCCGTTTCCGGAAAGCGGCGTGGGGGCGATGTGGATCCTCTCGCCGCCGCGGTGATTCTGCGCGATTATCTCGAACGCCGGCACGCCCGGACCGGCCCTGCGAGCTCCGGAATCCTCGGCGCCGCGAATACCCCCGCCCGGCGCAAGCGAAAACGGAGCAAGAGCTGAGATGCGCCGCCTCGCAGTTATCCTCCTGCTCGGGCTGGTGCTCGCTGCGGCGTGGGTTGCATACGCGCTGTACGTGCCTTACCAGGGTTTTCCGCAGGAGGGGGTCTTCGTGGATGTGCCGCGAGGCGCCTCTGGCAGAGCCATTGCGCGCCTGCTGGCCGAACAGGGAGTAGTGAGGAGCCGCATGGCGTTTGAGGCGCTTTGCCGTTGGCGCGCCGGGCGCACATTGCAGGCCGGGGAGTACTTTTTCGATCGCCCCGTCACCGGATTCGAAGTATTTGACGCGATCGCCGCGGGCCGCGTTTACGAGATACCGGTCGTCGTGCCGGAAGGATTCACCATGTTTGCGATTGCGGAGCTGCTCGAACGCCAGGGCCTCGCTGACCGCCACGCCTTTCTCGACGCCGCTCGCGATCCCTCGCTGATTCGCGATCTTGCGCCCCGCGCTCCCAGCCTCGAGGGTTTTCTTTTCCCGGCGACTTATCGCTTTCCCCGCCACAGAACCCCGCGGGAATTGGCGGCGGCAATGGTGGGGAGGTTTCGCGATGCCTGGCAGGCGCTTCCCGGAGCGGCCAGCAGCCCCAACGAGGCCTCGGTGGACGCGGTGGTGACGTTGGCTTCGCTGGTCGAGCGCGAAACTTCCGTGCCTACCGAGCGCCCCGTTATCGCCGGCGTCTTCACCAACCGGCTGCGCCTCGGTCTGGCCCTGCAATGCGACCCCACCGTGATCTACGCGCTCGAGCTCGCCGGCAATTACAACGGCTCGCTCGCGTCCAGCGACCTGCGCTTCAATTCGCCCTACAACACGTATCGCTATCCCGGCCTGCCGCCCGGGCCGATTGCGAGCCCTGGAGAGGGTTCGCTGCGCGCCGCGCTCGATCCGGCCCAAGTGGAGTATCTCTATTTTGTTGCCGACGGCCGCGGCGGGCACGTTTTCAGCAAGACGCTGGAGGAGCACAATCGCAATGTGGCACGTTACCGCCACCAGCTCGCTGAGAACGAGCGCGAGCACGGTCGCGAGTCCGGAGACGCGCAGGCGAACAAGCCCGCCAGGAGGTCTCGATGACGCGCGCAGCGCAACCCACCAAGAAGCGCCTGATCCTGGAGATTGCGCGCGAGCTGGGGGTCCCTCGCTTCACTCCCGCCGAGGTCGAACAGATCCGCCGGCAACTGATGGCGCGGCTGGGCGCGGCGGGCAAGACCTCGCCCGACTATATTACCGGAGTGCTGAAGACGACCGGGCTGCGAGTGGTGTGGTCCACTCGCGCCGATACCCAAGGGTACTACGAGGAGGAGTTTCGCGATCTATTGCACTTCGCCAGCCTGGAAGAGGCAGAGATGTGCCTGGTGCGGCTCGATGAGCTGCTGCGGAAGTTCCGCGCCGAGGGCGAACGCGCCGCCGCCGAGCGCGTACTTGAAGTGGCGCGCCTGGGCCGCCGCCGGGCCGAGATGATTGCCCGCAATCCGCGGGTGGAAGCGCCCAAGCGCGCCGAGAAGGAAGAGGTGACGCAGTGGTTCAAGATCTGGCTCGACACACCGGACGCCTTCTTTGATTGGCTGGAACTGCGCAAGCAGTCTGCCGAGTTCCAGCAGCGCTTCGCGGGTCGCGAGCCCGCCGAAGAGTAGATCGCAACGATGGAGCCGTTTGCCTACCGGCTCGAAGTCGAGCCGCTCGACCTCGGCGCGGATGTAAAATCGGTCGGGCTCGAGCTGCTGGACCGGGAGAGCCGCGAGCCGGTACGCGGCGCTGACGCGGCCCGCATCTGGGGCGCAGTGCTGCCGGCGTTGGCGGGCACCGAACCCTGGGCGCTCGATTTCTTCAGCCACCTGGACCGCCTGCGCGAGTTCTGCCGCCTGCACAAGATCGCCTACCGCGAAGCCGCCCGGCGCTGCATCGTCATCGCGTCGCCGCGGCCCGAGCCGCTCGCAGCGCTCCTGGGACGCTTCGAGGGCGAAACGTTCGGCGCCCGCGCCGGAGGGCCGCTCGCCGCGGGCGATGCGGCGCTCGAAGGGGACCTGGCGCGTCGCGGAGTGGATGCCTATCACCCCGCCTTCGCCAGTTATTTTTTCTGCGCTGTGTGCGACTTCGAGAACGGCTTCGTGACGTTGCTCACGAACCGGCTGTGGGCCAGCGAAGTGATCCGCCGGCTGCGGCCCGTGCTCGACGGGCTGCCCGTCGAGGTCGCCCGACCGCAGTAGAACCGTGTTTGCGCTGTATCGTTGACACCCCGAAACCTGGCTGTTAACTTGCTTGGTTTCTCTTTGCGAGAAGGAGATCACTGAGAGATCGGCGCCCATTCTGGATGTTTTCGCTTGCAGCGGTGACGCTCCTGGCGGGCGGCTGCGCGGCAAGCAAGAAACACGTGGTGCCGCCGGCCGAGATGCGGCCGGCGCTTGAGGCGAGCTCTGCGCAGCTCATCGAAAAGTACAACCAGCAAGCGCGCGCCGTGCGCAGCCTGAACGCCACGGTGGACCTGCTGCCGGTGGCGGGCTCGTCCTACAGCGGAGTCATCGAGGAGTACCACAACGTCAAGGGCTTTGTCCTAGCGCAGAAGCCCGCGCACATCCGGATGATCGGCCAGGCGCCGGTGGTGGCAAAAGACATCTTCGACATGGTGAGCGACGGCGAGACGTTTCGCATTTTCATCCCGTCAAAGCACCAGTTCATCACGGGTCCGGCGGCATTTGAACGCCCCGCGAAGAAGCCCATCGAAAACCTTCGTCCGCAGCACCTGCTCGATGCCCTGTTCTGGCCGGAGATAGACAAGAGACAGCAAGTGCTTTTCGAAGAATTCAATGCGGAAACTGCGCGCTACTACATCCTCACGGTGCTGCGGGGGATGTCAGTGCTCGAGATTGTGCGCAAGGTCTGGTTTGACCGCGCCGACCTGAGTGTGGCCCGCGTCCAACTCTACGGGACGGGCGGCCGGCTGGTCTCCGAGATCCGCTACGCCGACTGGCAGCCCGCCCCGTCCGGTGGAACGGGGCCCGGCGCAGCGGGTTCGGCCGCGGGCTATCCGCGGCACATCTGGCTCGGGCGGCCGCACGACGACTATCAGCTCGAGGTGCGCATCACGCGCCTGACGCTCAACGAAGAGATCGCCGCCGAGCGCTTCCGGCTCGAGCAGCCGCCCGGCACCGAGTTGGTGCGCGTCGGTGAAGGCGGCGGAGAGCCGCGCCCGTGATCGCGCAGATGATCTGGCGCAACGTTCTGCACCGCCCGGTGCGCACCGTGGTGAGCGTGCTGGCGGTAGGTGTCGAGGTGTCGCTGGTGATCGTGATCGTCGGGCTCACCAGCGGGCTGCTGCAGGAGACCGCCAAGCGCATCGAGGGCATCGGCGCCGACATCATGCTCCAGCCGCCCTCGGCGTCGGTCTTCTTGGCCTTCAGCGGCGCGCCCATGCCCATCAAGATCCGGGAAAAGCTCGAGGAGATCAAGCACGTGCAGGCGGTGGCGCCGGTGCTGTTGCAATTCAGTTCCACGGGCGGGGTGGACATCATCTACGGCATCGACCCGCCCAGCTTCCGCAGCGTTTCAGGGGGGTTCGTGTTTCTCCAGGGGCACGACTTGGCCAAGCCCGATGACATCCTGGTAGACGACTGGGCCGCCAAGGCCAAGAATGTACAGCTCGACGGCACGCTCCGCGTACTGGACCACGACTTCCACGTCGCCGGGATCGTCGAGCACGGCAAGGGTGCGCGCCTGTTTGTGCCGCTACAAACCTTGCAAGAGCTCTCCGGCGCCCGCGACAAGGTCTCGGTCTTCTTCATCAAGTGTACCCGGCCCGAACACACCGCCGCGGTCATCGAGCAGATGAAGCAGATCTTGCCGCGGTACGAGATCCGCCCGCTCAAGGATTTCCTTTCGCTGATGACTTCATCGAGCCTGCCGGGCGTGGAGACCTTCGTCCACTCGATGATTGCGCTGGCGGTGGCCATCGGCTTCCTGGTCATCTTCCTCTCGATGTACACTACCGTGGTCGAGCGCACCCGCGAGATCGGCGTGCTGAAATCGCTCGGCGCGTCGAAGGCGTATATCGTCAGGGCGCTGCTGAGCGAGACCTCGCTGATCTGCGGGCTGGGCATCGCCGCCGGCATCGCCATGAGCTATGCCGCTCGCGCTGCGTTCCTCACCGCATTCCCCACCTTGTCCATCCTGATCACTGCCGGCTGGATCCTGCGCGCCGCAGCGATCGCTATCATCGGCGGGCTGCTCGGCGCCTCCTACCCGGCATGGCTCGCAAGCCGTAAAGACCCCATCGAAGCCCTCGCCTACGACTAATGATTTCGCCCAATGTGAACCCCCTGACTGCTACCGGTGACACCGACAGATCATTCCTGCGCCAAGTGACCGCGGCATCTCTGCCCAACTCTTTGAGGTGCGATCTCAAGTTGTTGATTCGACACTGGCTTCGCTCGGGGGTTGCCCGGGGAAGCGCCTGGCCATCGGCGTGCAGTTTTTCACCACGAAACCATGTTCCGGCTAGGCAGAAATGCGATTCGCAGCTACAATACTTGCGCCTTACGTACCTCGCCCTGAGCGGACTGACGGGGGTTGCCCTGAGCTCACTCGCGGCGACCGCTGGATGGACGAGGCGGGCTTACCACAACAGGTGATATTCCCCACTCGGGAAGCAGGCGTGGAACCGTTACTCAAAACCGAGAATCTCTGGAAGGTCTATCGCTCCGGCAGGCTGGAAGTGCCGGCCCTGCGAGGAGTGGACTTCGAGGTGTTTCCCGGCTCGTTTGTAGCGGTAATGGGACCGTCGGGCTGTGGCAAATCCACGTTGCTCTACGTGATCGGCGGGCTGGCCCAGGCCACCCGGGGACGCGTGCTGGTGGACGGCAACGACCTGGTGAAAATGAGCGACGCCGAGCGCACCAAACTGCGCCGCCACAAGGTGGGCTTCATCTTCCAGCGCTTCAACCTGCTGCCCACGCTCGATGCCTACGGCAACATCGCCATCGCCCAGCACATCCACGGGGACGGTTTTGACCCGCACCGGTTCGAGGTCGTCACGAAGATGCTCGGCCTGGGCGACCGCCTGCACCACCGCCCGGCAGAGCTCTCAGGCGGCGAACAGCAGCGCGTGGCCATTGCCCGTGCCATTATCAACGAGCCCAAAATCGTGCTGGCCGACGAGCCCACCGGCAACCTCGACACGAAGAATTCTGAAACCGTGCTGGGAATGCTGCGTCAACTGAACAAGGAACTCGGCCAGACCGTGGTGATGATCACGCACAACCCGGAAGCCGCCGCTTACGCCGATCGTGTTGTGCACATGCGCGACGGCGTGATCGTGGATGGCATTCCCGCCGATTAGGATGCGCACGATCTGGCATCTGATTGTACGCACCGTATTCTGGTCCTATGATCGCGGCACCTGGCCGTACGACGTGGCCGTCGCCGCAATCGTGCTATTCGTCCTGCTCTCCCCGCGCTCCTGGTTCCGCGATCAGCCCCCGATCGGGCCAGCGCCCGCGGCCGCCCTGGTGGCACTGCTGGAGGAAGACCCTTCGAATGGCAGGAAGACCTACCGCGTGGATGCCCGCCTGCTTGCCTCACCGGTGCGCACGCCGGAACTCGAACACGACCTCCACGAAGCGATGCGCAATAATGTGGGCGACCTCAAACGGCGGAATTTCCAAATCCTGCGCATCGAGCCCATCCGGGGCGAAAACGACACCGTGGCCTACTACGACGTTTCCGTGAAGCCCTGACGGGCTGTCAACGGCCGGGGTTCCGGGTCCACCGTGGCGGACGAAGAAACTTTGCCCCCAAGGATGGTTTGTCTTTCGCCCCACGAAACGCCTGCAGAGTCCCGGGCATCCAATCGCTGTAGTAGGATGCACAGGTTGCCCGCTCGCGGTGTCCACCGGAGCGCGGAGAGAAGCACTTGAAGCGAAATTGGCCCCAAATTCTGCTGGCAGCGGTGGCTCTGATCACGGCGGGGCCGGGCCTCGGCGTCCGCGCTGGCAATGCGCCGCGTTCCGGGGTTGCGAGCCAGAATCAGACGAGTTGGACGCTCGAGAGCATCCTGAAGCAACTCGATGCCGGGGCCAAAGAATTCCGCAGCCTCACGGCTGATCTCGAGCGCACGAAGGTCACCGTCGTGGTGAACGACCGCTCGACCGAAACCGGCCAGATCCAGGTCCGCCGCGACGACAAGATGCGCATCGAGTTGACCCAGCCCGACCCACGCACCATTCTGCGTGATGGCAACGACCTGTACGTCTATAACCCCAGGATCAGACGCGTCGAGCAGTACGACCTGAGCAAGCACCGCTCGCTGGTGGACCAATTTCTGCTGCTGGGGTTTGGGACTTCGGGCACAGAGTTGAAGAAAAACTATTTGGTGACCGTCCAGGGCGAGGAGATCCTCGATAAACAGAAGACTGTCCTGCTGGAACTGACCCCGAAGTCTGACGAGGTGCGTAACCAGGTCTCCAAGATCCAACTGTGGATTGACGAGTCCACGTGGTTGCCGGCGCAGCAAGAGTTTTTCGAGACCGGCTCCGGCGACTACTTTGTCATCCGCTACACCAACATGATCCGGAATACCCGCATTTCCGATTCCCGCTTCAAGCCACACTGGCCGCGAGGCACCACCAAGATCAAGCCGCAAGGCTAGCTGCCCGTGGCTGTGCCCCACATCGGGCGCCGTTAGTTCTGCTGCGCTTTATCGCGAGCGGCGTGCAACCGGGTGGCTCCGCTCTCGCGTTCGAGCAAGGCGCGCTTGCGCTCCAAACCCCAGCGATAGCCGCCGAGGTGGCCGTCTTCGCGCACGACGCGGTGGCAGGGGATCACCACCGACGCCGGATTGGTGGCGCAGGCGCGGGCCACGGCGCGCGTCGCCCGCGGCCGGCCGATGGCGCGAGCGATTTCGCTGTACGAGCGCGTTGTTCCGTAGGGGATGGCGCGCAATTCCTGCCAGACGCGCCACTGGAAGGCCGTGGCCTGGAGATCGAGCGGCAGATCGAGCTTGGGCTGGTGGCCGTTCAAGTGGTTCACCAGAGCGCGCACCCACTGCCGCAGCCCGTTCGTCTCGCGGCGCACTTCTGCGCGGGGATATTCGCGGATGAGTGCGGCTTCGATCCGGGCATCCGAATCGCTCAGGTAGACAGCGCAGATGCCGCGGACGGTGGCTGCGACCAGCAGGCGCCCCAGCGTCGAATTGACAATCGTGTAGCCGATGCGCATACCGCGCCCGCCCCGGCGGTAGGTGGCCGGTGTCATACCGAGCTGCGCGTCGGAGCGCTCGTAGAGTCGGCTCGAGGAACCATATCCCACTTCGTATAGTGCTGTGGTCACGTCATCTCCTTTTCGCAATCGTTTCTTGAGCCGGCGCAGGCGCAGCGCGTCGGCATACTGCCGCGGTGTGATCCCCATAGCGCGCTGGAAGGCGCGCAGCAGGTGATGTGGCCCGACGCCGGAATTTTCGGCGAGCGCCGCGAGCGTCAGTGGACCATCGCGGTGCGCTTCGATCTGCCCGCAGACGCGCTCGATGAGTCCCGCATGCGGGTCGCGCCCGGCCCGCCACGGCCGGCAGCGCCGGCAAGGACGAAACCCCTCCCGCTCGGCCGCCTCCGGCCGCGGGAAAAACTGCACCTGGGCTCGCCCGGCGCGCCGCGAGGGGCACGACGGCCGGCAATAGATGCCGGTCGAACGCACGGCGTAAACAAAGCTGCCGTCCATTCGCGCGTCGCGCGCCAGCACCGCGCGCCAGCACTGTTGCAGGCTGAGTGCGCCGCTGGTGGCATGCCTGCTTGCTCCCTGCATATCTGTTCTCATCCAGCACAAGGATAAACGGAGCCGGAGAGCAATTCTATCCGATTCTTGCGGTCAAATTTCAGAGCTAATTCCAAGCATTGGTGGCGCGCATCCCGAAGGCGTTAGACGCTGGCTTTCTCGGGCGCTGAGGCAGGACTTTCGACCGCGGCGGTGGCCCGCGGCCGGGCGGTAATGACAAGCACGACCCCGGCGATGATGACCGCCGTGGCCGCGAGCATGCGCGGCGTGATGCGTTCCCCCGCAAACGCCCAGCCGAGAATCACCGCCACCACTGGGTTGATGTAAGCATAGGTGCTCACCCGCGATGGCGGGGCCACGCCCAGCAGCCAGGTGTAGGCGCTGAAGCCCAGCATCGAGCCGAAGACGATCAAGTAGCCCAGCGCGAGCACCGAGCGGAGCGAGACGCCGCTCCAATCGAGCCGCGCTCCCTGCCCGCTCAGCAGGCCGACAAAAATCAGAAGCGCCCCCCCGGCCAGGCTCTGCATGGCGGTGCCCAGCAGCGGAGCGCGAGGAAGATGCAGGCGTCGCGAAAAAACCGAGCCAGTGGCCCAGGAAAGCGAGGCCAGCAGCAGCACGGTCGCACCGATTGGATCCACCGGGCCTTTCCCTGCCAGCCTGGACGGGCCGACAAGGAACGCCAGTCCTGAAAAGCCCAGGATCAATCCCGCAATGACGCGCCCTGTGGGTCGCACGCCGCCGGGCCGCAGCCAGTCAATCATGACCATCCAAAGCGAAACGCTGGCCACCAGCAAGGCGGCCACGCCTGACGGCACGATCTGCTCGGCCCAGCAGACGCCGCCATTTCCGCCGAGAAGCAGCAACGCGCCCATCACTGCGGCCGCAGACCAATTGGCTTTGGTCGGCCGCTCGCCGCTGCGCAGCCGGGCAAGCGGGTAGAGCACCGCGCCCGCAGCCAGATGCCGCGTGCCCGCCATCAGAAACGGCGGCAGCGTCGCGACAGCAAAGCGGATGGCCAGAAACGTGGAGCCCCACAAGACGTACACCGCCGCGAAAGCAGTTATCAGCTTGGCCCGCGACACGTTGGGACGAAGCTGCTTCCATGGCGAAGCCGCCGAGCCCAGCGGGACTTCAGGCGCGGACATGCTGCCTCGGGGCGTTCACTCGCCGCGCCTGGCATTTTTTCGGCTGAATATTCATCGCGTTGTGCCGATTCGAAAGCATCCTTCAGTTCGAGGGCGCTGGTTTATCCGATGCCACGCAATGCTTTCTCGACTCCAAAGATAGGCGCCGGTTGCCGGTGGGTCGAGCGCCATATTGGACCGGGATGTTATCCTTCGCGGTCATCGCTACTGCGTTATCCTTTTGGCGCGCTGAGGCAACCCGCCCGGCGGGGCAGACATCCGTTCTCGCATCGGGCGGTGTCATGAGCGTTCGCTTCCTCGCCGCATTGTGGCTGACCCTGCCGATGTTTGCGTTGCCCGCGCAAGCCGCCGGCCACGGCGAGCGCCGGCGTCCCGAACCCGCGGCGTCCTCCGCCGCGGCAATCCCAGACGGCATCATCCGCAAAATCGAGTTTGCCGGGCTGCGGCGCATTCCCCCGGCAACTCTGCGCGCACACATTACTTCCCGCGAAGGCCACGCGCTCGATCCGGCGCAGGTAGAAGACGACGTGCGTGCGCTCGACCGGCTAGGCTGGTTCGATTCGGTCACCGCCGAGGTTTATCCCATGGCGGTCCTGCTGGCCGAAGCGCGGGCGGCCGCGGTCGGTCCGGAAGATAACGCAGGAAATTCGGACGCAGCGCGGTTGGCGTCGCCGCTTCCTCCTGGCGGGATCGAGGAGTCGGGCTTGCGCCTGGTGTTCGTACTGGAAGAGCGGCCGTTTCTCGCCCAGGTGGATTTCCGGGGGTCGCATGCGCTTTCCCGCGAACGCGCCGGCTCGCTGCTGGCGGAGAAGCAAATTCGGCTGAAGCTGGCGTCGCCGGCGAATCGCACCGAACTGTGGCGAGCGGCGCGCGCGCTCGAAGCCGCCCTGGCCGACCTGGGGTATCCCTGGGCGCAGGTCCGCCTGCGACTTGAGGAAGTCCCCACGGCCGCAGTGCGCGCCACGTTTGAAATTCACGACGGACCGGGCATACGTGTCGGCCGCGTTGCGTTCGCCGGCAACCAAGCCTTCTCCGAGAGAAAGCTCCGCCGCCAGATGAAGCGCGTCGCCCCGGACGCGCACTTCGCGGAACTTCGCGACAAGAACGTCTATACGCGCCAGCGGCTCGCGGATGACCTGGAGCGCCTGGCGCGCTTCTACCGCAACCACGGCTACCCGGAAGCGCGCCTGGGCCAGCCCACCGCGGAAGTCGGCGAAGACCGTGTGCGGCGCTGGCTTCCTTGGCCGCACCGGCGCTCCACGCCGCGGTTCCACATCTTCGTTCCTGTCGAGGAGGGGCAGCTCTACCGGCTCGGGGCGATCGAACTGCAAAATGAGCTGGCCGACCAGAAGGCCGGCGAGCCCGCCGCTGTGCTCGCGGTGCTGCGCGGCCTGAAAACCGACGAGCCGTACTCGCAGGAAAAGCTGGAGCGCGCCCGCGACGCGCTGGCCCGGGCGAGCGTCGCCCCGTCAGTGAAGCACCGCATCCTCCGCGGATCGAAGAGCCGCCCGCCGCCGCCGGAAGTGGAAGCGAGCCCGCGCCTGAACTCTGGCGCAGGCACCGTGCACGTCACTTTTCGCCTACGGGAGGCGCAACCCTACCTCGTGCGGCGCCTCGAGTTTACTGGCCAGCGACGCTTCAGCGACCGCTACTATCGCCGGCGGATTCTGCTCAAGGAAGGTGAGCCGTTTGACCCCGAAAAGCTCGAGCTGGGGCTCCAGCAGTTGGCTCGCACTGGCTTTATCCGCCCGGTGAAGCGGCAGGATATTTCCGTCCGCCTCGATGAGGCCCAGCGCGCCGCCGACGTCGCCATTCACGTCGAGGAGATCGGCCGGCAGAAGGCGTCGCTGGTCGGCGGGCATGCAGGTCTGGGAAGCACGGCCGGGGTGGTTTACAACGTGTTCGACCTGCTCGGCGCCGAAGAGCTGATCACCGCGCACCTGGAAGGCGGCCCGGACAGCCTGATAGTGCTCCTGGGACTTGCCAAAGAAAGCTTCCTCGGCACGCGGGCGTCGCTCGGCTTCAGCCTATTCCAAAATGTTGTGCGGCCTAATCTCCCCGGCTCCATCGGCCGCAGGCGTACGTTTACCTCCCGCAGCTCGGGTCTCGGGCTGGGCTGGACCTATCCGGTCACGCTGTACGATACCCTAGGCGCCAATTACCAGCTCTCGCGCAACTCGTCGCAATACGATCTTCTCCTGCCGTCCGGGGTCTCTGGCTCGCCCGGCAACCAGCTCCGCGCCACTACGCTGAGCCGCTCGGTGGGCATGAGCGAATCTCGTAATACCAGCCGCGAGCGCCTGGAGGCCAGCACATCGGTGTCCGGCGGCTGGCTCGGAGGCAATGAAAATCTGCTGCGAGGGTCGGTTGAATATGCCCGCCTGGTCGCCGACCCGATCCGTGCAGCTCCGCAACAGGGCCCGCCGCAGCGGGTTTGGGCCTTCCGCGGCTATCTAGCAGGGGTTTCGAGCTACCGGGGTGACCTGCCGTTGTACGCGCGCGCCTACCCGGGCGAAGAGCTTGTCCGGGGCTTCCGCACGGGCGAACTCGGCCCCTACGCCTTGGTCCGAACCGACCACAGCGGTGCCGCATCCACCTACCGCGCGCAATCGCCGGGTGCCGACCTGGTTGGAACGGCCAACGCGGAATATCGCCTGCCCCTCATGCCGCGCACCCAGGCTGCAGCCTTCTTTGATGCCGGCTCTGGCTGGTTGCTCCCCGGATGGCTTGGTCCCGACCGGCCCACGCTGCTGGCCGGCACCAATGGCGCCCTGCGCTCTTCCGCCGGGCTTGAGCTGCGGTGGCAGGTGCCCATCTTGGAACAGACGGTGCGCGTCAACTACGCCGTCAACCTTCGTCGCCTGGGCCGCGCCCTCCTTCTGCCTGACGGCAGCCATTTCCGCCCGCCCAATCAACGGAGCGCCCTGGGCTGGGCGCTCGGTGCGCTTTTCTGAATCCTCATGAAACAGTTTTTCTTGCCCCCGGACGCCCCCTGTCTGAGAGTTGTTCATTACGGCACGCTGCTGCGGGCGTGGATTGACGCAAGCCGTAATGGGAGCCGATATTGGGTGGTGCGGCGCCAGAGGCGTTAGGAGTGAATGGGGGAATTATGCGCGCTGCACGTAACCCAAAGCAGATGAAGGTAGTTGAATCTCGTAAGACCAAGGCCGAAGCCTCGCCCGCGCCACTGGGTCCAGGCCAGATGGATTGGCCGGATACCGGCAGAATGGCCGGGCAGACCGCTCCTCAGGGATTTGCGCGTGTGCCCACGCACGCGGTGGGCGTGGTGGACGAGCGGCGGGCCTATCCTCGCGCCGCGCTCAGCCTGCCCCTGCGGTTGAAGCGGGTGGCCGGACAACGCGAGCCGAGCGCGGTGACCTTGCTCACCAAGAACATCAGCTCAAGTGGCGTTTACTTCCTGAGTCCTCGCTGGATCGAGCCCGGCACGCCCATTGAGCTCGAAGTTGCTCTGGTGGACCGGCCGATTGGGAAGGGCAGCGTACGGATGACCACGGCTGCGCATGTGGTGCGCGTCGAGCCGACCAATACGCCAGGCTGGCATGGCCTCGCCGCTATCTTCGACGACATCACGTTTCAACGCGACGAGCCAATTCCACCGCGCTATCAGGTGTCCTGACTGCCTCCTGCGAGCGCGCTTGACCTGAACCCTTCCACTCTGGTCAGGGCAAGCGCCGTCGGGGAATCTTTCCCGCGGCTTTCGCTCCACCTCACGAATATTTCGCACCGCTTGATTATCCACAGGCTTTTCGGTTGCATTTCGCCTCGCGCTGGCTATACTCTACCGCTCGCTTCCAAAGGTATGGGGGTACCGAGGGAGTGGCGTTCTTGCCCGTCTATCTGCTGCATTCTTTCCGTGGAGGATTCCGATGAAGAAATTCCGGGGTGTGGTGTTGGTGTCGGCGGTTTGCTTGGCCATGGCGAGCCCGGTCTGGGGACAGTCGCAAATCACCTCTGGCACGATCCAGGGCGACGTGACCGATGAGAAGGGCGGTCTGGTGCCCGATGCGACCGTAGAAATCCGGAATCTGGACACGAACTTGACCAAGACACAGACCACTGACAGCGACGGCCGATTCAGGTTCCTGCTGTTACCTCCCGGCCGCTATACCGTCACGGTCTCCAAGACGGGCTTCGCCACGATCGTGCAGGAAAATGTAAGCCTCACCGTCGGCCAAACCATTTCCCTGCCGGTGAGTATGAAGATCTCTGCGGTGCAGGAACGCATCGTGGTGACGGCTACTCCCACGATAGACGTCACGAAGACGGAATCGAGCACTACCCTGAACCAGTTGACGGTGAGCGAGACGCCCATCCTGGGGCGAAAGTTTGAGGACTTTCTCACGCTGACGCCTGGCGTGAGCGTCGTGCAGGGCCCGGACGGCGATGAAATCAGCTTCAACGGCCAGCGCGGCGTTTACAACAACATCAGCCTGGACGGCGGCGACTACAACAACAGATTCTTCGGCGAGCAGCTCGGCGGGCAGCGCGCCGCCATTGACATCACGCTCGAAGCCGTCAAGGAGTTTCAGGTGGTGGCCAGCGGCGCCTCGGCTGAGTTCGGTCGTACCGCGGGCGGAATAATCAACGTGGTCACCAAGTCCGGCACCAACGAGTTGCACGGCAGCGGTTTTGGGTTCTTCCGAGCCGAGGCCTTGTCCTCGAACACCTCCGACGGCAAGCCGCTGCAGGATTTCTCCCGCCAGCAGTTCGGTGGCTCGCTCGGCGGACCTCTCGTGAAAAACAAGATGTTCTTCTTCGGAGCGGGCGAGGGCATCAGGGAGACCCTGACCCGACAGAATTTGAGCGTGCCTCTCGGTTCGGCATGTTCAGTTGCAACCCCCGTCGTGGGGGTGAACGATGCGGTGATTGCCGCCAGCCCGGAATGTCAGCGCGTCGCGCTGCTCAATTTCTTCAAGTCAGGCTCACTTCATACTGCAGCAGGACAGCCCGTGGTACAGGACGAGGGCCAGCCGGTTGTGCGCCCGGTTCGCAATGCGGCCTTCCTGGGCAAGTTCGACTGGATCGTCACGCCGGCGAACGCGTTGGGCGTTTCCTACAGCTTCGACTACTCCAAGAATACGAACCAGACCTTTGATGTGGCCACGTTTGGCAACTCGGCCAACGGTACCGAGGGCCCCTCGAAGATCCAAGTGGTCAACGCCAATTTCAACAGCACCCTATCGGCGACCAAATTGAATGAAGCTCACTTCACCTATGCGCGAGAGAGCCGGCCGCGTGCCGCGGCGCCTGGGAAAGTACCCGATACGGATATGGGCTTCGGCCCAACCTTCCGGTTTGGGATGCCGTTCTTCCTGGAACCCACGGTCGATGAGCTCCTCTACCACACCGAGGTTCGGGACAACTTCTCCATTGTCTCCGGGAAGCACACCATCAAATTCGGCGGCGAATGGCTGCACACCCGCAACACCCAGATCTTCCGCGGGTTCTTTACGGGTCGCTACATTTTTAGCGACGTGACCGGTTTCCTGCACTACGCCTCCCCGCAGACTCCCTCTGTTGCGGGTTTTGGGCCCACAGCGGCGGAGTGTCCGGGGAACGTCTTTGTGGACCGTTCCCAAACCTGTCCGGGTGGCGGATTCCCTGCCCCCATTCTTCTTCTGTACCTTCAGCACGCCGCCACCAGCGGCCCCACCACCGACGCCACAGGCGCCTCGTCCATCAAGAACGAAGACTATGGTTTGTTCATTCAGGACAAGTGGCAAATCTGGCCGGGGTTTACCTTCAACTACGGCCTGCGGTGGGAAGCGCTGATCTTCCCGGATCCGGTGATTCCTCCTTCGAAGACAGCCTACGGGGTCAACCTCAGCAACCCGGCGTTCCCCTCCGACGGCACCCTCCACAACCAGAAGAAAGAATTTCAGCCGCGCGTCGGCTTTGCCTGGGACCTGTTTAAGAACCACAAGTCGGTCTTGCGGGCGAGCTGGGGAATGTACTATGCGAGGCAGAATATGTTGGCACAGGTCGGCGCCATCACCACCAACGGCGTTCAGCAGCAAACGATTGCCGCGGGCACATTCTTTAATACAGCGGGCGGGCCACCGCCGACCTACCCAGGGGTGGTGCCGACTCCGGTTATACCCCCGGGCTCATTCCCGCCGGGTGCAGGTGTTACCGTCTTCAGCAAAGATTACGGTGACCCGCGTGTCTACCACACCAACGTGGCCTTTGAGCAGGAGATCTACCCCAACTGGGCCGTCTACGCGGAATTCAGTTGGGCCAAGGGCGTTCACCTGACTCGTGAGATCAACCCGAACAAGGGTGTCAGTCGCAGCTTTAACTGCGCTTCGCTCAATACGCCCACGACGACGTTCACAAACATCAGTCCGGGCGTGTGCCTGCCTAGCGCGGGGGATACGGTGACTTATCCCAGTGACGTTTTCGGGTCTGGCGTTCCCGCGCCGTTCCCGAACCTGGGCGACATCACCGACACCGTTGGTTCAGCCAAGTCCCTGTATCGGGGGGTGACCTTCGGGATGAGGAAGCGCTTCAGCCGTCGCTTCCAAATGGAAGCGAACTATACCTACTCGAAGGATTTGGACGACGATTCGAACGAGCGCGATCCCTTCACCTTCCGCTACGCCAACTTATTCAATTTTAAGCCCGAATACTCCAACTCCGACCGCGATGAGCGTCACAAGTTCAACTTCTTCACCTACGCAGAGTTGCCCTGGGGATTCCAAGCCGATGTGCGCATGCAGGCCCACTCCGCCCAACCCATCAGCGTCAGCCCGCGCCTCCTGAACGGTGTGGACCGCGGCCGCAACACGTTGCGCAAGGACAATGGGTTCTTTAGCTTCGACTGGCGCGTGCAGCGTCCCTTCAAGCTCGGTGAGCGGTTTAGGTTGATTCCGATGGTGGAGATGTTCAACACCTTCAACAACAAAAACAACGTCAACCCGGCTATCACGAATGTACTGTTTAACTTCGACGGCTTCCTGCGGCAGGGCGTGGGCGATCCGCGGCAAGCTCAGTTCGCCGTCCGGCTCACGTTCTGACAGTCGGACCTCTGGCTTCGACACAACGCATCCCGGTGGCCTGAGAGAGGCCACCGGGATTGCTTTTTGTGATAAGGGCCAAGGCTGAATGCCGTCACTCTCCCAGGGCGCTTCGGCTTCTTCCGTTCTCTGCTACCATCGTCGCTCGAGCGATGCGCGCCCGCCCCGAAAAAGTGACCCTCCGCGGCGTCCTGTTCGACTGGGACGGCACCCTGCTCGACTCCTACCACGCTGACGGGCAGGCTTATCTGGCCATGTTCCGCGCGCTCGGCATTGACTGGGACCTGGAAGACCTGGCGCGGCACTACGCGCCCGACTGGTACCACGTCTATCGCGCCGCAAGGCTCCCGCGAGCGCGCTGGGAGGAGGCCGGCCGGCTCTGGAACCGCTTCTACCGGCGGCAAACGCCAGCGCTGCTGCCGGGCGTGCGGCAGGTGCTGCGGGAACTCGGCCGGCAATTCAGGCTCGCGCTTGTGACCAGCGGCAACCGCGCCCGTGTCAGCCGGCAGCTTCGCCGCTTTGGTCTGGCTGAGCGGTTTGCGGCGCGCGTTTGCAGCGAAGACGCCCATCGCCGCAAGCCGCATCCGGCGCCACTCGAGCTGGCGTTGCGCCGCCTGCGCCTGGAGCCTGAGGTTTGCGTTTACGTCGGCGACGCCCCGGAGGATATCGAGATGGCGCGCCGCGCCGGCGTGCGCGCCATTGCCGTGCTCGGGCCGTATCCCGTGCGCGACAGACTGCGCGCGGCGCGACCCGACGCGCTGCTTCCCTCGATTGACCGCCTGCCACGACTACTACTCGAGCGCTATTGAGGATTGGGTTGTATTGCCGCCGTTGCGGTCTGCGCTGGCGGAGTCGCGGGCTTCGGCGAATCGGCGCCCGGGGTGGCGGGGGCGCCGCCCGGGAGCTTGTAGTCGGCCCAGCGGATCGTCAGGCGGATGCGCACATCGCCGTTTTTCTGCCGCAACGTATCGTCAGAGCGCGCATAGGTGGGAAACCAGTACTTCTTGTCGATGTTTTCGCGATAAGTCTCATACATCGTAAAGGGCAGTTCCGGGGAAGCAACGTCGCCGATCTCCGTCACCCACTTGCCATAGGTTTTGACGATCAGAAAGTCGCGGTCGTCCACCCAGACCAGGCCTTCGAAGTAGGCGCGCGTGCGCTCGCGTTGCCGCGGCTGTACGCGGAAGATGTAAGTGGTCAGCTCGTCCACCTGCTGCTTGCCCTGGTAGGTGAGCTCGTACTTGCCGAGCTGCTCGCTGGTCAGCGCAAACATGGGCATCCGGGCCAGGATCTCCAGGTCTTCGGGTGCTAGCTTCATGCGCCGGAGCGTCGAGGGCGATTGCTGAACAATATGCTCGTACCGCCGGCCGTCTGCCGCCACGATGAGGTCCGTGGCGACCTGGAACTCGCCCGCAGGCTTGTTGTCCTCACCGAATTCCTGGACGCGAATGGTTTTCCGATAGATGTAGCCGGCGCGGGCGCGCAGGAACTCGTCTTCCTTCTGCGCAAACCTGCGGATGATTTCTTCGACGGGAACGGGCGGCGGCTCGGGAATCGAATTCGCCGGGATGCGCTTCACTTCGCGGTTAGGTGGCGGGGTGACCGGCCCCGGCAGCGGTTCCTGCGCGGCGACCCCGGGCGCGCCTCCGTGCAGCAGGATGGCCAGCAGAAACGCTGCGCCTGGAATCACGCCGTTGCGAACCATCGGAGTCTTCACTCTCTCTTGGATGCGGTCTCCGGGCTCCCCGCCTCCTGACCGGCCGGCAGGCCAGTGTACCGCACCTAGGATAGTCTGTGGCGCGGCTGTAGGCATGCGGCAGGATTCCCCATTCCGGCCCGGAGCGGCTCTGGTAGAATCGCGGCTCGGCTGTGCCCCAGATACTTCAGGCCAGGCGGTTCATTGCCTCCGGGATGGTGCAGGGCGTAGGCTATCGTTTTTTCGCCCAGCGCGTCGCCGAGCGACTTGGCATCGCGGGGTACGCGAAGAACCTGCGTGACGGCCGCGTCGAGGTTTACGCCATTGGCTCCCCCGAGCAGCTCGGCGCGCTGCGCGAGGAGCTCGCCCGCGGCCCGCGTGGCGCGAGCGTCGCCGACGTCGCCGAAGAACCGGCGGAGGTGCAGCCGCGCTATGTGGGCGGGTTTTCGATCGAGCACGATTGGTCCTACTGATCACTCAGGCGGAACGACGCGAATGGACGAATTGAAGAAGCTCATCCGGGAAATCCCCGACTGGCCCAAGCCGGGCATCTTGTTCTACGACCTCACCACGCTGCTGAAGGACCAGAAGGGTTTCCACACGCTGATCGATCAGCTCTGCGAGCACTACGCAAACAAGAAAGTGGACGTGGTCACCGGCATCGAGGCCCGCGGCTTTATTTTTGCTCCCGCGCTCGCCTACCGCCTGGGCGCCGGCTTCGTGCCCGTGCGCAAACCGAAGAAACTTCCGTGGAAGACCGCCCAGGTCACCTATCAGCTCGAGTACGGCGCCGATACGCTCGAGGTGCACCAGGACGCGGTGCGACCCGGCCAGCGCGTGCTGGTCTGCGACGACCTGCTGGCCACCGGCGGCACCGCAGCGGCGACGGTCAAGCTGATGCGCCAGTTGGGCGGCGAGGTCACCGGCGCAGCCTTTGCGGTGGAGCTGAGCTTCCTGAACGGCCGCGCCAAGCTTCCCGGGCTGGACGTTTTCTCGCTGATCCAGTACGACAAGTAGAAAAGCTGCATCGTCCGGGGCGCGACCCGCATCTCTCCGACCATGGAGGTGGCCCGTGGGTGAGCTCGTGCATATCGCGAAGATCAGAATCGTCCAGAAGAAGCGCCCACTGCGCGAGGCGCATATCGAGGGGTTCGCCGAGCCGCTGCGCTTTGGCGTGCACGGCGGCTACGCCTCGTTTTACAAGGTGCAGCCGGCTGAGCCCCTCCCTGCCACGATCGACCACGTTATCGCTGCGCTCGCTGGTTGACTTACCGGCACGCTAGCCGGCGCGCTGGAAGCGCGCGGAATCTCCACACAGGATAACCTCGAGGCTGACGTCGAAGGCCGCATCGAGGGCGAAGAAAAGTTGATGCGCATCGCCGCGGTCAAGCTGCGTTACCGCCTGAAAATCCCCGCCGGAAAGCGCGGTGAGACCGACCGTGCGCTCGAGCTCCACGAGCGCAACTGCCCGGTCCACCAGTCTATCCAGCGGGGTTTCGAGGTGACCTGGTCCGCGGACATCGAAGAGAACTGAGAGAAACCACGGATAAATCCTGATGAAGAACAGATCCGATAGCCTGTGTATCGGATCTCTTCAAAAGCGGAAGCGAATCTCTAGAGGAGCGGCTCGGGGTTTGTCGCTTATCTGTGTTTATCTGAGTTTACGTGTGGTTTCAATTGGCGCCGTTGCCGGACGGCTTCAAACAGCACGACGCCGGCAACGACCGAGACATTGAGTGCGCGCACCGGACCGGTGGTGGGGATCGAGACTAGAAAATCGCAACGCTTGCGCACCAACTCGTGTAATCCCTTGCCCTCGCCGCCGAGCACGATGCCGACGGCGCCGGTGAAGTCGGCCTCGGTGTAACTTTTCTCGGCACGCTCCTCTAGGCCCACCAGCCAGTAGCCCGCTCCCTTCAGCTCCTCCATGGCCCGCGCCAGGTTCGGGACGCGCGCCACGGGCAGGTGCTCGAGCGCGCCAGCCGAGGCGCGCGCCACGCTTTCGGTCAGGCCCGCGGCGCAGCGGTCAGGGATCACCAGGCCGTTGGCGCCGGCAGCGAGCGCCGTACGCACAATGGCGCCCAGATTCCGTGGGTCTTCGACGCCGTCGAGCAGGACCAGGAGTTCGGTTCGCGCGTCCTGCCGCGCGCTTTTTTGGAGTAGATCTTCCAGGCTCAACGCAGGCTTCGCTGCGCCCAGCGCCACCACGCCCTGGTGATCGCGGGTGCCCGCCAGGCGGTCCACATGCCCGCGGTCCTCAAACCGCACCGGCACGCCGCGGGTGCGAGCGAACTGCACAAGCTCTTCGATGCGTTCGCCGTGACGTCCGCGGGCTATAACGATGCGTTCGAGGGCTCGGCCTGCCTCGAGCGCCTCGCGCACCGCGTGGATTCCCGTCATCCGGGTCATCGCGCGCTCGCTCCTTCATCAAGACCTAACACAAAACACACAGGCGGTGCGGATAGGAAAGGGAAAATAGAAAAGGGAGAACGAAAAAGGGTATGTCTCTGCTCATGCTCTGTGGCCACTGTGGTGAACTTTTTCTTCATTCCATGGACGCACAAAACTCAAGCATGCGTTGCCGCGTGCCCTTCACCGCGAAGCGAGAAGGCAGCGCCGCTGCACCGTCGAGCAGCAGGATCACCCGGTCGAGTTCGCCCTCGCCGGCCCGCCCTGCCAGCGCCAGCCGGATGGGATGAAAAAGTTTCCTGCCGCGGTGGTGCAGGCGCTCTTTGAGCGCAGAGACAATCTCCTTGAACCGGTCAGAATCGACGGGCGGGCCTTCGAGCACCTGATGCGCCAGCTCGCGGATCACCTCTCGCGCCCCCTCGCGCGCCAGAACCGCGTGGCTTTCGGGGCGTCGCAGGATGGCACGGGCATCGTAGTTGAATACCAGGCACAGCAAGTCGGCCAGGGCGTCGCGGCTGGCGGCGTGCGGCCCCAGCAGCACCGCTGCCTCGTTCATCCAAGCCGCCAGCTCAGACCCGGGTGCCCCTTGCTCGTCCGGCAAGCCCGGATTCAGCCAGCCACGAGCGCAAAGAATGGCGGCGATGTCCGCTGCGGTGAACTGGTTTGCAGCAGCAGGCGCTGATTCCGCTGTGTTCTTGGGAACCATGACAGGGAGATCCTACCGCAGCGGCGGCTCTATGGCCCGGCAGGTTGGAAGTGCCCGCCTTGTCCGGGTATTTCACCCTGCGACTGTGGCGATGACACAGGCAGCGATGGCTTCGCCGCGACCAATGGCATCCACGCCTTCGTTCGTTTTGGCCTTCAGGTTGATCTGCTCGGGCGTGATGCCGAGCGTTTTGGCTAGGGCATCGCGCATGGCCGGGAAATGCGGGCCGAGCTTCGGCTTCTCGGTGATGACGACCGCGTCGATGTGGGTGATTTGCAGGTTCTTCGAATCCAGTAGCGCGCGCACGCGCTCTAGAAAGATCAGGCTAGAGATGCCTTTCCACTTCGGGTCAATGTCCGGAAAATGCGTCCCGATATCGCCGAGGCTGGCAGCGCCCAGCAACGCATCGCAGATGGCGTGTGAGAGCACGTCGCCGTCCGAGTGGCCCAGAGGGCCCTTGTCGAAGGGCACCTCGACCCCGCCAAGGATCAGCTTTCGCCCTTCGGCCAAACGGTGCAGGTCGTAACCTAGGCCCGAGCGCGATCGGTTAATCGCCAGTGAAAGTTCGGCCAAGCGCTCTCTGGCCTCTGCTCCCGAGCGCTCTTGGCAGAGACTCGATAATTTTTCTTCCGTTAGGCCCTCCACAAGAAGTTTCTCCTTAATCTTTGGGTCGGCGTGATAGATGCCCCAAAGCAGGTGGACGGGTTCGCCGACTTTCGACTGCAAACTCTCTGCGGCTTGAGTGGCCAAATTGAGGGCGCGCTTCGCCGCACCATCGAGCGGCACCTCCACAAAACGTGGCAGAGGCTTCGCTGAGCCTTGCTTCAAGGAGTTCCGGATCGTTTGAACCTGCTTTCCATTGAGTCCGGCCTCCCGAAGTAGCGAGGGCGCCTCACGTTCAATGCCTGCGAACAGGTGTGCACAGCGAATACGTAAATCTCCGTCCTGCAAGGCTTCGTATCGCGCGAAAAAGATGACGCGTCGCGCTTTCTCAGTCCACCGCTCAAACATGCTGGCCTTTCGCGCGGCGTTCTTGTTCGAGATAGAAGCGCGCCAGGTCCATATCCGCCGGGCGCGTGATCTTGAGATTGCGCTCGGAGCCGAGCACGACGTGTACGTCGTGTCCGAGCCGCTCGACCAACCCTGCTTCGTCGGAAGCGGTGACGCCGTCCCGCCGGGCCCGCTCGAACGCCTCCTTCAGCAGCTTGGCCGAAAATGCCTGCGGGGTTTGCGCCAGTACGACCAGCTCGCGGGGAATCGTGCCGGTGATCAGGGCCATGTCTTCGGGCAGGCTGGCGCGCTTCACTTCTTTCACCGTATCCATCGCCGGGATGCCCAGGATGACGGCGTGGCGCGTGCGTGCCTCGGCGATCACCCGCTCGATCTGTTCGCGGGTGACGAACGGCCGCACGGCGTCGTGCACCAGAACGATTTCCGTCTCGACGGAGACTTCGGCCAGGGCGTTCGCGACCGATTCCTGGCGGTGACCTCCGCCGCGCACCAACCTAACCGGCCGGCCGAACCGCTCCCGGGCGAGGTGATCGCCGAGCGCAGCCATCTCCTCCGCGCGGGTGGCGATAAAGAACTCGGTGATGGCCTCGCACGCTGCCAGGCGTCGCAGCGTGAAGATTACCAGGGGCGCGCCATCGAGCTCTAGAAACTGCTTGGGCGTCTCGGCGCCCATGCGGGTGCCCATTCCGGCGGCAGGAAGGATGGCGGCAATGCGGCTCATCTTCGACTCGTCAGGGGCCAAGAGCTTACACCAAGAGGAACCACAGATAAACACAGACAGGAGAAGGAAGACAAAGATCAACGCAGAGACACAGAGCGCACTGAGAAACACACAGAGAGGCCGAGAGGAACAAAGGGATAGGCTGAGACACAGAGAAACAGAAGAATATTGGGGGATGGGGGATCGCGGCGAGCTATTCGCGGCCGGAATCTGGGAAGACGGGGCGCGGTGGACGTTCGCCGCCATGGGGCGTTTCGCCGACGCGGGGACCGTTAGCCTCGGTGGCGCTCGCGGCGGGCTGGCGGACCTGCTGCTCGGCGCGCTCATCGTAGCGGCCGAAGATCATCTTCCCGGCAGTGGTCTGGTGCACCGAGGTGACGATGATGTCGATCGTCTTGTTGATCATTCTGCGTGCGCCATCTACGACGACCATGGTGCCGTCGTCCAGATAGGCGACCCCTTGGTTGTACTCCTTGCCTTCGCGCAGGATGAAGACGCGCATCGTTTCGCCGGGCAGCACGACCGGCTTCAGGGCGTTGGCGAGTTGGTTGACGTTCAGCACGTCGAGGCCCTGGAGAGTGGCCACCTTATTCAGGTTGTAGTCGTTGGTGATGATCTTGCCGTCATAGCGCTTGGCCAGCTCGATCAGCTTCATGTCTACGTCGGGGACGTTGGGGAAGTCGTCCTCGGCGATCACTACTTCCAGGTGGCCCATCTTCTGGATACGCTGAAGCACCTCGAGCCCGCGGCGCCCGCGCTGGCGCTTGAGCGGGTCGGCTGAATCAGCCACCAGTTGAAGCTCGCGCAGCACGAACTGCGGAATCAGCAGGGTACCGTCCAGAAAGTGCGCCTCGCAGACGTCGGCCACGCGCCCATCAATGATCACACTGGTGTCGAGCACCTTGAACAGCCGCCGCGTGCTGCGCTCGCTGCCAAATAGCCCTCCCAGCGCCTGCAGATTCAGCATGTCACCCTTGTTGGCGCCCACAATCAGGCCGATGTAGGCCATCACCAGCAGCACCGCCATGCCGAGGAACGACCGTGAGGCCTCCGGGATCGAGGTGTGCGCCAGGACTAGGGTGATCAGGTAGGCGCCTATGATCCCCAGGATCGAACCTACCGCCGCCCCGATCAGGCGTCGCAGGCTGGCGCGTCGCAAGCGGATTTCAAACAGGATGACAGCAATCGAGAACGCCAAGCCGACGATCGCGGCGTTCCGGGCGTTGAGCCCGAAGGGACGGAAGTGATAGCAGGCGGCGACACAGACAGCCGCAAAGATCCCGCGCACCAGCACAACGTCCCACCAACTGCCCAGGCGGGTATCCGCAGAAGAAGTCAGGTCAACCGACTTCGGCGAAGCCGGTCCACTACGGCCAGAAGCGCCAGCACGGCCGGGCCGGGTAAAAGGGCGCGCCATATGAACCTCGTATAAGTGATCCCCGCTTATGAATCGGATCAATCTTGCCCGGAAATATGAATCTATGTATGAACCGGGACGACTTCAATGAATGAGCTTACCAGATCATCTGCAGGGAGAGTATAGCAGCAGAGTCAAGCGATGAGGGATCAGTTACGGCAGGTAAAATCGCGGGACGCGCTTGCCCAGAGCGCAGAGCAAATCTGAAGTCACCGTGCCCAGAGTGTGCGCGATGTCGGACACACTTTGCTGGGCGGGCCCGTCGACGCCGTAAATCGTGGCCACGTCGCCTACGCGCGCGCCTTCAATGCCAGTCACGTCGGCCATTGCCAGGTCCATGGAGATCGTGCCGACCAACGGCGCGAACTGCCCGCGGACGATGACGCTGCCGCGGTTGGTGAGCCCGCGCACCAGTCCGTCGGCGTAGCCCGCGGCCAGCACAGCGATGCGCGAGGGCTGGCGAGCGACGAAACGCGCGTTGTAGCCGACGCCCTGGCCGGGAGCCACATCACGCAAGGAGATGAGCCGGGCGCGCAGGCTCAGCGCAGGGGTGAGCCGCAGCTTCTCTTCGATCTCAGCTTTGCGTCCTGGCGGGTCGTAGAACTGGTGGTAGCCATAAAGCACCGCGCCGGGCCGCACCATGTCTCCCCATGTGCTGGGCCGAGCCGCCAGCGCCGCGCTGTTGGCCATGTGTACGAGCCCCGGCTGGATGCCCAGCCCGCGGAGCCGCTCGAGAGCGCCCGCAAAAAATTTCTCCTGGAGTTCAGTCTGCTCAGCCGTGAAAACCTCAGAGGAGGCAAAATGCGTGAAGGTGCCCTCCAGGCGCAGGTGCGGACAATCGGCGAGCGCGCGCGCAAAACAGTCGACGTCGCCGGGTGAAATCCCCAGCCGGCTCATCCCCGTGTCGATTTTCAGATGGAAGGCGACCGGGGCGCACCGAGCCCTTGCTGTGGCGCGTTCCAGTGCGCAAAGCTGTTCGCAGCGCGTGATGGCCGGGGTTAGGCGGTACTCCAGCAGGCGCCGCTCCTCGCCGGGCCAGAAGCCGGTCAGCAGCAGGATCGGTTGGCAGATGCCGGCTTCGCGCAACTCTGCGCCCTCGGCCGTGCAGGTTACTCCGAACCAGTCGGCTCCGGCCTTCGCCAGCGCTTTGGCCACCGGTGCAGCGCCGAGTCCGTAGGCATTGGCTTTCACCACGGCCAGAACCTTACACCGGCGCGCTCGCCGGCCCACCGGCGGCGGGTTAACGTGCCTCCGAATGGCGCGCAAATTACCTGCAAGCGCATTCAGCCGCACCTCTGCCCACACTGGCCGGCCGTCGAATTTAACTCCGCGTGTCATCGCAAGTTAGAATGCCAGACTATTCCAATTCACCGCAACTTCACACCGCCTTCGCGGCACGCCAATCCGGTTAGTTAACATTGCCGACGCTGATACTGCATGCCTGCCACCAAAATGGCGCCGCCGCGGAGCAGGAGCTCCTGCTGCAAGTCGTTGACTTCATTAGGGTACCTGGGTCGAGAGGAACGCTGGCCTTGTGCGCCTGGACAGCCCGTCTGGCCGTGCGCAGCATCTATAACACAGGTGTGGCCCGGCGCAGACGCCTTGCCTCCAGCCCCGCGCTCGCCGGAGCGCGCTGCACACTCCGGTCGAGCCCAGACCGGAGAAGGGCGGGTGACTTGAGGCCGCCTGGAGGTGTAGTATCCCGCTGACGGCAAGTTATTCCGGAGAGGTCCCCGCTCATGCGCAAGAACGAGAAAGGAAGTATTCGCCTGCCTGCCGTCGTGGTTTTAGTCGCCTTTGTCTTTGTCGTGGGATACTTTGGCTGGTACCAGAAGCCTTCGCCGGCGGTAACCTCGCCGGGCGAGGCAGGCACCGCTTCGACGTTGGCTCCAAGCCCGCCCCCCGCGGCGACATCTGTAATTGCATCGGAAGACCCCTCGACGGCTCTGGCTCCCTCCCGGAACGCAGACGTGCCTGTTCCTCCCAATGCAACCTCTGCCCTATACACTGAGGGGACGGGACCTTCCGCCGCGAAATCTTCCCTTCGAACTATCTCCGGCACGGTGGTGCAGACCAGTGATTATTGCGGCGGGATCGCTCCCCCTGAAGAGTTGCGCGAATCCCTGCGAAAAGAGAAGCCGTACCCTCGCAAGGAGCTTTTTGTTCGCGGGGAGACCGTCAACAAGTATTCGCACCCCGTTCTGGAAAGATTCGTTTCCGACGAAGAAGGAAGATTCAAGATTTCCCTGCCGCCGGGGAACTATTGCGTGGTTGAGGCAAGCAAGAGGGATGATCTGAAGCTCCCCGCAACCACAAAAGGGAATGCGCCCGCAGATCAATCCTCCGCAGCGGACAGGGACTGCCTCGAGAAGTGGTATCGCACTTGCGATAAAACTCTGAAGATCGGGAAACAGAACTTGAAAGGCGTCGTCATCAAGTTCCATCACACCTGTAACCCGCCATGTGTAACCGGCGGCCCGCCTATCGCCTGACCTAAGCCTGTGCGCCCTGCCCCTCCTCGGGCATCTTCAAGGGTCAGCCTAGGATTCCGGACCCCAGGCCTCGGGAGCGGCTTCTTCGAAACGAGTGAAGGTATTCAGGAAGACGAAGTTAATGCGGTCGGTGGGGCCGTTGCGCTGTTTGGCGATGATGATCTCGGCTTTGGCGCGCTCTTCGGGCGTCTCGTCCGGCTTGTAGATGTTGGGCCGGTAAATGAACAGCACCACATCGGCGTCCTGTTCGATGGAGCCGGATTCGCGGAGGTCGGCGAGCTGCGGCCGGCGCTCCTCGCGCTCCGGCGCGCGGGTCAACTGGCTCAGCACCAGCACGGGCACCTTCAACTCCTTGGCCAGGCCCTTCAGGCCGCGGGTGATGCTGGTGACCTCTTCGTTGCGATTCGAGAAGCGCCCGCGGGCGGCCACCAGTTGCAGGTAGTCCACGATCACCAGCGAGAGCCCCTTGTCGCGTTTTAGCCGGCGCGTCTTGGCGCCCATCTCGACCACCGTCACCGAGCCCGAGTCGTCAACCCACAGCGGCGCTTCGGCCAGTCGCCCCAGCGAGTCAGTCATCTTGCCCCAGTCTTCGCGGGCCAGATGGCCGGTGCGAAACTTGTGCGCGTCAATGCGCGCGTGCGACGCGAGCAGCCGCAGAAGCAGCGACTCCTTGGACATCTCCAGGCTGAAGATGGCCACCGGGTCCCCGGAGCGCAGGGCAACGTTCTCAGCGATATTGAGCGCCAGAGCCGTCTTGCCCATTGATGGCCGCGCCGCCAGGATGAGCAGCTCCGATGGCTGCAAGCCCGAAGTGATGTTGTCGAGCTGCTGGTAGCCGGTGGGAAGGCCGGTAATGCGCTTGCCCTCGGTGAAGATGCGCGCCAGCCGGTCGAAGTTCTCCCGCACCAACTCCTTCACGCCGATAAACCCGGCGCGCACGCGCTCCTCGGCCAATTGGAAGATACTGGACTCGGCGCGGTCGAGGATCACATCGGCGTCCTCGTCGGCTTCGAGCGCCTGCTGCTGGATGGCGTGCGTCGAGTGAATCAGGCTGCGTAGCAGCGCCTTTTCCTTGACGATGCGGGCGTAGTGCTCGAGGTTGGTGATCCGCGGCACCCCGTCCACCAGTTGCGCCAGGTACGCCGCGCCGCCCGCGGCCTCGAGTTCCCCGTGCCGGTAGAGTTCGTCGGTGAGGGTCACCAGATCAATGGCATGCTGCGCTTCGCCGAGCGCGATCATCTGCTGGAAAACGCGCCGATGCTGCTCGAGAAAGAAATCCTCAGGCCTGAGCTTCTCGATGGCCATGTTCAGCACGTGGTTGTCGAGCAGGATGGCGCCCAGCACGCTGCGCTCGGCATCAAGGTTGTGCGGCAAGGGGCGTTCTAGAGCGACTTGGGTGGCCATGAGTTCCCTTCGCTTTTCCTTCGCTGATTATCGCGCAGCGCCGCGGGCAGGGCAAGGCCTTTCCCCTCTGCCGGAGGCCGACGCTTGCAGGCCTAGGCGGAAGCAGAGATTCTGAGAAAGTGGCGGCATGGTGTCAACCGAATCAGCCCGAAAATGCTGTGGATGGGCGAGCATGGCTGTGCAAATTGCGGAAAACTTCCACCTCTTGAAATCCTGTGGAGAACCGCCGGATGCTTGCGGATAAAAGGCAGCCCTGGTCAACTTGACGCCGCAAGAGCTCGTGCTGGCTGGTCCGCCGGAACTAGCCTTCTCGCTGCACCACCACCTTGATCGTGGCGGTGACGTCGTGGTGGAGCTTTGCGGTCACCTGGTATTCCCCGATCAGCTTGATGGGCTCGCGGAGCTCGATCTTGCGCTTGTCCACCTGGTAGCCTTGCGCGGCGAGCGCCTCGGCGATGTCCGCCGCGGTGACGGAGCCGAACAGTTGATCGTTTTCGCCGGCCTTGCGCGCCAGCGTGACACTGGCCGCGGCGAGCACCTCGGCTTGTTTCTGCGCGCCCTCCCGCTCGGTGGCGGTGCGCTTGTCCAACACCGAGCGAATTTTCTCCAGCCGCTTCAGATTGCCGGGCGTGGCGGCAATGGCGAGCTTTCGCGGCAACAGAAAATTGCGCGCATAGCCCGCGGCCACTTCGACTACCTGGCCGCGGGTGCCCAGCTTTTCGACGTCTTCCTGCAAGATGATCTGCATCGGCTACCCCTCGGGCTAAAGGTCGGTGGCAAACGGCAGTAGGGCAATGTTGCGGGCGCGCTTGATGGCTTCACCCAGCCAGCGCTGGTGCTTCGAGCAGGTGCCGGTCATGCGCCGCGGCAGGATCTTCCCGCGGTCCTGCACGAACGGCTGCAGCATCTCCACCTTCTTGTAATCGATGAAGTCCACCCGCTCGACGCAGAAGCGGCACACCTTCTTCTTGCGGAAATACTGCCGCTTGCCCTTGCGAGGCCCGCCGGGAGGTCCTTCGCGGCGCGCGCCCGGCGGTCCGGATGAGTGTTGCCTCGGTTCATCTGCCATGGTTCTCCCTCTCCTCGGTCGGCTGGGTTAACTGGCTGCGACGGCCTGCTCTCCGGTGCCCGCGGACTTCCGCGGGCGCCGCGCCGCCTTGCGCTCGCGCCGCCGGACGAGCTTCTGCTGGCGTTTCAGCTCCTCGTCGAGACGCACGGTGAGGTATTTGATCACCGGGTCGGACACTTTCAGGCGCCGCTCGAGCTCCTTGATCATCTCGCCCTGCGTAGCGCGCAGCACCAGATAGACGTAGAAGCCTTCGCGGTGCTTGTGCACGCGGTAGGCCAGCTTGCGCGTGCCCCACTTTTCGACTTTCTCCACCTTGCCCCCGCGCTCGGTAGCCGCCTGTTCGAGCGTGGCCACCAGCTTCGAGATTTCTTCTTCCGGTGTATCGGGCCGGCAGATAAAGATCAGGTCATACAAGCGTTCTTCCATGTTCCCTCATTCCGTGCCGGGCACGGTGCAATCAAGCTGCCTTCGCTCTAAATCAAAGCCTCGCCAGGCGGCGGCACGCGCCGGTTGAACCGGTTCATAGCGCGATGCGCGCCTTCGGCCAGGATTGTCTCCACCGCTTCGGCGGCCTTCGCTACCATCTCCGCGGCGATTTCCAGCTCGTTCCTGCCCATCGGGCAAAGCACATAGGAGGCCAGGTCACCCACCGGGTCTTCCGGCTGAACGCCCAGCCGCACGCGCGCAAACTCGTGAGTGCCGAGCGCGCCAATCAGCGACTTCAACCCGTTGTGCCCGCCGGCACTGCCGCGCTCACGGATGCGGAGCATGCCCCAGGGCAGCGCGACATCGTCGTAGACCACGATCATCTCGGCCGGGTCACACTCGAACTGCTCCAGCAGCTCGCGCACCGCCAGGCCGCTCCCGTTCATATACGTTTGCGGCTTGGCCAGCAGGACTTCCTGCCCAGCCAGCTTCCCCCGCCCGATGTACGCTTTCGCCTCCGGCCGCTCGACGCGAATTCCGCCGCGCTCCGCCAGCCGGTCCACGACAAAAAAACCCAGGTTGTGCGGCGTCCAGGCGTATTCCGGGCCGGGATTGCCGAGGCCGACGATCAACCGCATCAGCGCGGCCGCCCGCCGGCGCGCATCCATCGGCTGGTCTGCGCCACACCGCCCGGTCGCGATGTGATTCGCTCGAGCACACCACCCACCCGGCGCTACTTCTCCTTTTCCTTGGGCTTGGCTTTGGTCTCGACTTCGCCCTCGGCCTCTTCGCCCTCTTCAACTTCCTTCTTGCCTTTCTTGATGACTTCGGGCTCCGCCGGAGCCGCTTCGGCCACGACCTCCGCCTCGGCAGGCTTCTCTTCCTCGGCGCGCAGGGCCACCACGTGCGCGATCACCCGCTGTGGGTCGCTCACGAGCTTCATCTTCTGGGGATCCAGCGGCAGGTCGGCGGCGCGGAGCTGCTTGCCGATCATCAATTCGGTCACGTCCACCTTGAACTCGTCCGGGATCTCGGTGGGCAGGCATTCGATTTCGACTTCGCGGGTCACCATCTCAAAAATGCCGCCCTGCAGCTTGACGCCCTGCGGCTCACCAAACGTGTGCACGGGCACTTTGACGTGCATGCGCACGTCCAGCGCCACTCGCAGCATGTCCACGTGCAGCAGTGCGCCCTTCACCGGGTCCACCTGCCAGTCTTTCAGCATGGCCTTGTGTTCGCCGCCGGGCAGCTTGACAGTGAAAATCGTGTTGTGCCCGGACTCCGACCGCAGGATGCCGGCCACCTGCTTGGCGTTGACCGCCACTGCGAGCGGGTCGCCCGTTCCGCCGTAGAGCACCGCCGGGATCTGCCCGCTGCGGCGGATGCGCCGGGCGGCGTTCTTGCCGCGTTCCTCGCGGGGGGTCGCATCAATGACGATTTGCTGCATAGCTCCTTCCTTTGGGGCGCTAGGCCTTACCTTGACCGGACGCTGCGGCGGTCCGAGCCGCCGGGGCGTTACCACTGTTGGCGGATCAAATGAACAGCTCGCTGATCGAAGTCTCTTCGTGGATCGAGCGGATGCCCCGGGCGAGCAGGTCGGCCACGCTGAGCACCTTGATCTTGTTCACCTTTTTTGCCGCGGCGGAGAGCGGCACCGAATCGGTCACCACAACCTCCTCGATGGGAGACCGGCAAAGGCGGTCCACCGCCGGCCCGGATAACACCGCATGCGTGCAGGCGGCATAGACTTTCGTCGCACCCTCTTTGAGCAGCGCCTCGGCGGTCTTGTCCAGAGTGCCGGCGGTGTCAATGATGTCGTCGATCACCAGCGCCACCCGGCCGCGGACCTCGCCGATCAGGTGCATCACTTCACTGACGTCCACGTCCACGCGCCGCTTGTCCACGATTGCCAGCGGCGCATCCAGCCGTTTGGCGAAGAAGCGCGCGCGCTCCACTCCGCCCGCGTCGGGTGAAACCACAGTGAACTTGCCCAGTTCCTTCTTCTTGAAGTACTCGACCAGGACCGGCGAGGCGTACAGGTGGTCCACCGGAACATTGAAGTAGCCCTGGATCTGCGGCGCGTGCAGGTCGAGCGTCAGCGCCCGGCTGGCTCCGGCCGTTTCGAGCAGGTCGGCCACCAGCTTGGCCGAGATGGGTACCCGCGGCTTGTCCTTGCGGTCCTGGCGCGCGTAGCAATAGTAGGGCATCACCGCGGTGATGCGCCACGCCGAGGCGCGCTTGAATGCGTCAATCATCATCAGCAGTTCCATCAGGTGGAAATCCACCGGATGGCTGCAGGGCTGCACCACGAAAACGTCGGCGCCGCGCACGTTTTCCAGGATCTGGAAATAGATCTCGCCGTCGCTGAATTTGCCGAGCGCGGCCTGCCCCGGGCGTGCGCTGAGGTACCGGCAGATTTCTTCCGCCAGCGGCGGGTTGGCGCTCCCGCTGAAGATCTTGAACTTATCGTCGATCAACGATTTGCCTTCAGACGCCGCCTCGTCCACGCCGGGCGCGGCGGTATTCTCCCCGTGAAAGGGTCTTGCAGACGAAAACCTGGTCTTTCGGGAAGCCCCGTGCAGCTCGGCGCGCCTGCGCTGGGTTACGGAAGAGTCCGAACACCGCCGAACCGCTACCCGCCAGCGCGGCTTCCAGCGCTCCTCGCCGGAGCAACCCCTGCTTGAGCCTTGCCAGCCGGGGATACCGCCGGAAGATAGCCGTCTCGAAATCGTTCGAGACGCCCGCCCCTTGCAGGCTCCAGCACAGAGCGCAGAAACTATGTAGTCTAGGGACTTGCTTGCGCATTGTCAATTGCCGGCTCACCCAGCGGTATGCTTCTCGCGTGCTGATACCGACGTCGCGGGGCGAGACAACAAGGATGGCGTGGCCGGGCAGATCAGGCAAAGGGTAAACCTCGTCGCCCCGGCCGATGCCCAGCGCCCGGCCGCCAAATAGGAAAAACGGCACGTCCGCGCCCAGGCCGGCGGCAAGCTTCACCAACCTTGCCGGCGGCAGTTGGCGCCTGCACAGCCGCAGCATTCCCACAAGCGCCGCTGCGGCGTCACTCGAACCCCCTCCCAGGCCGCGAGCGGTGGGGATACGCTTGGTGAGCTCGGCGCGCACGCCCCTGCGGAGCTGCAGCTCCCGCCGCAGGGCGTCGAGAGCGCGCCAGACTAGGTTCTCGCGCCCCGAGGGCAGCGCAGGATTATCGGTTTCGAGCGAAATGCCCGGATGGCGCGTCAGCGTGAGCCGAAGCGTGTCGTGCAGAGAGATGGTCTGGAAGACCGTGCGCAACTCGTGATAGCCGTCCGCCCGCTTGCCCAGGACGTGCAGCCGCAAGTTGATTTTGGCGAACGCCGGTAGGCTGACCGATTGCATCGCTAGAGATTTCCTGGAAAGCGAGCGGCGGAATTGTACTCGAAATAGGTGCGGGCGTCCTCAGCAGGCTCTTTGTACGCCTGCCTGTGTTGTTATTGCGGCTTGGCCTCGCCCGCGGACTTTTGCTGGGCGAGACGCTGTTTGAGGTTGTTCAGTTTTCTCTCGAGTGCCGCTACTTTATCGGCTTCGTTTTCGGTGGGCAGCGCGCGCCGCCACTCGGTGAGCGAGCGTTCCCACTCGGCAGCGGCCAGGTCGATCCGGCCGGTCTTGAAGTAAACGTCGCCGAGGTGGTCGCGGATGGTCGGATCATGACTGTTGCGCTCGACGGCCTTGCGCAGGGAGCCTTCGGCCTCGGCCAGGCGGTTCTGCTTGAAGTAGGCCCAGCCGAGGCTGTCGAGATAGGCGCCGTTATACGGCTCCTCAGCCAGCGCGCGCTTCACCAGCTCGGTCGCCTCGTCTAGGCGCGTGCCCAGGTCGGCCAGCATGTAGCCGTAATAGTTCAGCGCGGGAGCGTTGCGCGGGTTGACTTCCAGGACGCGCTTGAACTCTTCTTCGGCTAAGTCGAATTTCTTCTGCCGTTCGAAGATCGCGCCGAGCAGGAACCAGACCATTTCGTTCTCCGCCGGCCGGCCGGGCATCTTCTCTGCGGTGCGCGCAGCCGTTTCGGCCTCGGTGAAGCGTCGGCCGCGCTCATAGACCTGCGCCAGGTCGAGGTAGATTTCACGGTCGTCGGCCGAGCCCGCCAGCATCTCGCGCAACAACTTGCCGGCTTCGTCGGTATCGCCCTTTTCGCCGAGCAGCAGCGCGTGGGTGACGCGGATGCTGCGATCCTTCGGGTAGAGCTCGAGCGCCCGGTGCGACTCCTCCAGCGCGCGGGCGAGGTCGCGGTTCGCCCGGTAGGTGTCAATCATCAGCACGCGCGCTCGCCGGTCTTCATCGGCGCCGAGCTTCAGCATCTCCTCGAAAGTGAAGATCGCAGCGGCATAATTCTCGACGTCGCGGTAGATGCGGCCCAACTGCTCGTAGAGGATGCCCAGGGTGCGGCGGCTCGCCGGCGTGAGGCCCGGCTGGGACTTCACCCCGGCCACCGCATCTGACAACACCCGGATGGCATCGTCAAAACGGCCCTGCGCCTCGTAGATCATCGCCTCGTAATAGATCACCTCGAGGCTTCCCGGGGCGCGCTGCTTGGCGTGCAGCAGACTCTCCTCAGCCCGGTCGAGTTGCCGCAGTTGCCGGTAAATTTGCGCCAGGCGAAGATAATTCTCCGGGTCGTCAGGCTCGAGCTCGGTAAGTTTATTGTACTGCTCGAGTGCCGCGGGGTATTTTTCCTCAGCCATCAGTGCCTGCGCCAACCCGCGGCGGTGGCTGACCTCAGCGGGCTCGAGTTCGACGGCCTTCCGGTAGGCCTGCTCGGCCCGGGCCGGGTCGCGCATCTGCGTATAGGCGTCGCCGAGCAGGTCGAGCAGCCCGGCGGTCGGCGAGCGCTTCACGATCCGCTCGAGCAGCGCAATGGCCTCAGACGATTTGCCCATGTCCAGCAGGAGTTGCGTGAGCTGCTCGATGGTGGCTTCGTTTTCCGGCTCGCGCTCGAGCACGCCGCGCAGCACCTCGCCGGCTTTATCGTGCTCGTTCTGCAGGCGGTAGAGCCGCGCCAGCCACAGGGCGGCGTCGGTGTCGCCGGGTTCAATCCGAAGGATTTCGCGGTACTGCTCGATGGCGCGCGTGACCGTCTCGCGCTGGCCCGCCGCGGCGCTGAAGTCGCCGAGGGTGCGAACGTAAATCCGCGCCAGCAGGCGCCGCGCCGGCAGGTTGTCTGGATCGCGCTTGATGATCTCCTGCGCCTCGATCACCGCGTCGCGGATGCGTTGCGACTTGAAATAAATCTCTGCCAGGCGCTCGCGGATCACCCCGGAGCCGGGGTCGAGCTCGTAGGCTTTCTTGTAGAACTCAATGGCCTGGTTGGCGTACTCGCTGCGGCTGGTGGCCTCGTAGTACTCCTCGTAGAGGTGCCCCATGGTGAAGGCGGAATAGGCCTCGGCGCGTTTCTGCGCGTCTTGCTGGGAGTAAGCCTTTCCTGGAGTTGCGGCCGAGGGGGCGTCCTGCGCCGCCGCGGGGCCCGCCAAAACCAGCCACGCAACCAGAGAAAGCGCCACCGGCCACGAGAGAGTTTTCATCGAGTCACCGAAACTTTTATTATCCTATACGCCTTCACGGCGGTCAAAGCTTTGACTCGCCCGCGTTTCCAGTCCTGAACGACATACCCGGTTGGATGCGGGAACGCCACGCGGCGGTTTCGAAGTTTTCGCGGGTGCGCGGGCTAGAGTGGCATCGTCGCGCCGCGGACGCTTTCAGGGATTTTCGGGTCGGCTAATGCCGAAAGTGGCGAACGCCGGTGAAAACCATAGCCAGCCCCAGCCGGTTGGCCGTGGCAATCACCTCGGCGTCGCGCACCGAGCCGCCCGGCTGGATCACCGCAGTCGTCCCGGCGCGGGCCGCCTCCTCGACGCCGTCGGGGAAGGGGAAAAATGCGTCCGAAGCGACCACGCTGCCGGCCAGCGACTGCTGCGCCTTCATCACTGCAATCTTCACTGAATCGACGCGGCTCATCTGGCCGGCGCCCACGCCGAGCGTTTGGGCCTCGCGGGCAAAGACGATGGCGTTTGACTTGACGTGCTTGACGACTTTCCAGGCAAACAGCAGCGCCTGCAATTCGTCGCCGGTGGGCGCGCGCTCGGTGACTACCTTGAGCTCGCTCGGGTTCAGTTCTTGCCGGTCGGGCTGCTGCACCAGCACCCCGCCGGAGATGCGTTTCAGCTCCAGTTCTTCGGGTCCAACCGGATCGGCAGTCGCGGCGAGCTCCATCAGCCGAAGATTTTTCTTTGTCGCGAGCTTCTCCCGCGCCGCGACTTCGTAGCCCGGTGCGACGATGCACTCGGCAAACAGCTTTCCGGCTTCCTCGGCTGTCGCCGCGTCCACCGGCCGGTTGAACGCCAGCACGCCACCGTAAGCCGACACTGGGTCGCAGGCGTACGCCTTCCGATATGCCTCGACCAGCGACTCCTGCTCGGCCGCCCCGCAGGGATTGGTGTGCTTGATGATGGCAGCTGCAGGCCGGGTGAACTCCTGCACCAGCCGCCACGCCGCATCCAGGTCCACCAGGTTGTTGTAAGAAAGCTCCTTGCCCTGGAGCTGCTGAGCACCAGCCAGCCCCGCCGCCGGGCGCCCCGCGGGAACGTAAAGCGCCGCTTTCTGGTGCGGGTTTTCACCGTAGCGCGTCGTCTGCTTCCGCTCGAGCGCCAGGTGCAGCCGGGCTGGCAGACCGGGCCGCTCGCCGAGGCGCACTGCGCCGCCGGCCGGGGCGAAACGTTCGAGCTCGGTCGCGATCAACCCGTCGTAGCGCGCCGTGGTTGCAAACGCCTTCCGCGCCAGCTCGAGACGCGTTGCCAGGCTCAGTTCGCCTGTTTTATCGAGCTCGTCAGCCACCCGCGGGTAATCGGCTGGGTCGGTGACCACCGCCACGCTCTCGAAATTCTTTGCCGCCGAGCGCGCCATCGCCGGCCCGCCAATGTCGATGTTCTCGATTAGCTCCTCCGCCGAGAGGCTGGCCTTCGCCGCCGTCGCCTCGAACGGGTAAAGGTTCACCACCACCAGATCAATCGGCGCCAGGCCGTGCTCGGCGGCCTGCCGACGATCGTCCGCGAGGCCGCGGCGGAACAGGATGCCCCCGTGCACCTTGGGATGGAGCGTCTTGATGCGCCCGCCGAGCATCTCGGGCCAGCCGGTCACCTCGGCGATATCGCACACGGGGAGCTGGGCCTCGCGCAGCAGCCGCGCTGTACCGCCAGTCGAGACGATTTCGACGCCCAGCGCAGCCAGTTGACGCGCAAAGGCCACCACTCCGGACTTGTCGTACACGCTGATCAAGGCCCGTTCGATGGGCACACGTGCCTCCCTCGCAGGAAAAAGGACGAGTATTGTAAGCGGGCGAAAGGGATTTCAAAAGGAGAGATTCGTAACTAAGCTAAGGCCCGGGTCGGGTTTTTACGGAGTTTCGATTTTCGTTTTTCGAGTTTCCTTCTGCCGCGACTCCTCCACGCGCGCCTTCAACCGCACCTGACCGCCTTCCACCGCGACAACGTACTCCACCTCTTGGCAGCCCTGCCGCTTCTTGAGTTGCTGCGTCTTCTGGCGGAGGAATTCCTGAAAAGTCTCCAGCGTGAGGCGGTCGGTTTTTTCCCCGGCGCTCCGCTTTGCGTCGCGAAACGCCTGGTAGAGCTGCTCGACTTTTTCGGCCTCACGGTCAGGGTCCGAGCATTTCACGGCGAATAGCAACACCGGTTCACGCCGCGCTTCGCTGCGGGCCGGTTCCCGGCTGGCACGTTCCGCCTCAATCGCCTTGGCGGCGGCACCGAAATGCCGCTGCACCCTGCCCTCCTCTTTTTGCTTGAAACGCTTGCGGAAGATCTCCCGATATTTTACGTAAGTCTGCGCGAGGTTGCTGTAACGGAAGCGCTGACCGAAGTTCATGTCAGCGGTGCGGTCGCCGTAGCGCTTCAGTAGCTGCTCGATCCGCCATTCGGTGTCCGCCGGCGGGCGCGCCCGCCCGCCGCCGAAGTATTGCTCGAACTCAATCTTGAGCATCCGGACGTCCTTCTCGAGCTGGGTCAGGTCTTCGTCGATGGTTGCCATAGGCCGGGGCGAAGGGGTACACAAAATCCTAATGCCCCTGCCCGGAGGCGTCAACGCCCGGCCCGCCCGGACGTTCGGAAGCGCCAACGTGGAACCCGCCGGCCGGGGTTTCGGCTTGTTTTCTTCCGCCGCTGCCGCAGCGGTTGCCCTGCCACTCCGCCTGTGCTGAAATAGCTGCGCCGATGAAGCCTTCCGCCGATCCGCGTGGCGCCACGTTGCTGCGTCAAATCCCTTCGGTGGACGAGCTGCTGGCGCGCCCGCGCTTGGCGCGCCTGCTCGAGCGCGTGGACCGCGCCTTGGTTGTCGAAATCGCTCGCGAAGCTCTGCGCGACGTCCGGGCGCTCATCGCACACGATCCGGAGGCAGCCGCCGCAGCACTCGGGCCGGCGGGCTTGGAGGAGCGCATCGCCGCAGACGTCGAGCGCGCGCTCGCAACCTCCTTGCGGCCGGTGATCAACGCCACTGGCGTCATCCTGCACACCAATCTCGGCCGCGCTCCCCTGGCGCCGCAGGTGGTCGAGCACCTGCGACGCACGGCTACGCAGTACTCCAACCTGGAATATGACCTGGCCGCTGGCGCACGCGGCCGGCGCGACGTTCACACCGCGCGCCTGCTGGCGCGCCTGGCTGGCGCCGAGGCCGCCATCGTCGTCAACAACAATGCCGCAGCGGTCTTCCTGGTACTCAATGCACTGGCCAAGGGCGGCGAAGTGATTGTCTCCCGCGGCGAGCTGATCGAAATTGGCGACGCCTTCCGCATCCCCGACATTATGGCGGAAAGCGGAGCGGTGCTGCGCGAGGTGGGCACGACGAACCGCACGCGCCTCGCCGACTATGACCGCGCCATCAACGAGCGCACACGCCTGCTGCTGCGCGTCCACCCGTCGAACTTCCGCATCGTCGGCTTTACCGAGCGGCCCTCGCTCGAGGAGCTGGTCGAGCTCGGCCGCCGCGCCTCATTGCCTGTTTTTGAAGACTTGGGCTCCGGCTGCCTGGTGGACCTTTCCGCGTATGGCTTCGAGGAGCCCGTTGCGCGCGCAAGCCTCGCCGCAGGCGCCTCGGTCGTCTCCTTCAGCGGCGATAAGCTGCTGGGCGGGCCACAGGCTGGGGTCATCGCGGGCAAGAAGGAGCTGGTCGAGCGCATTCGCCGCAGCCCGCTCTTCCGCGCCCTGCGCGTGGATAAGCTGACCATCGCTGCGCTCGAGATCACACTGCTCGCCTATCTCCGCGGCCCGCAGGCAGCCGGACACGACGCGATCCCCACCCTCCGAATGATCCGCCTGCCCGCCGGTGAGATCGAGCGCCGCTCGCAGGCGTTCTGCGAGCGGCTTCGCCCGCGGCTACCCTCCGGCGAGGTCGAGCTTGAGGTGCGTTCTGGGCTTTCAGTGGTCGGCGGAGGCTCGACGCCGGCACAGCATCTGGCTACGAGCTTGATCACCGTCGCGAGCGTCCGCCATTCGGCAACTCAGCTTGAAGCCCGCCTCCGCCAGCCTGCTCTGCACGGCGCCGAAGGGTCCGCTATCGTCGAACCCGTTCTGGCGCGGATCGAAGATGAGCGGCTGGTGCTGGATCTGCGCACTGTGTTCCCCGAGCAGGAAGCGGCGCTTGAAGCGGCCCTGGCCGCAGCCCTCCGCTAAGATCGCCATGCTCACGTTCGTTGTCCGCAACGGGCGCCTCGAGCCCCGGCAGAAAGCTCTGCCGCGCATCCCCCCGGGCTGGGCGCTGGTGCGCGTCCGCTTGGCGGGCATTTGTAATACCGACCTGGAACTCCTCCGCGGCTACCACAATTTCCGCGGCACGCCCGGCCATGAGTTTGTTGGGGAAGTCGTCCGAATCGGCGCCGGCCGAAGCGCAGGTGCCCCACCCCTGTATATAAAAAGAGGTAAGTATTCGGAAGGTAATTCTCAGTGGCTTGGCCGGCGAGTCGTCGGCGAAATCAATATCACCTGTGCTGCGCTGGGTCGTCGGGCGCGGTGCCGTTACTGCCTCCGTGGCATTCCCACGCATTGCATTCGCAGGCGCGTGATGGGCATCGTGGCGCACGATGGAGCGTTCGCGGAGTACGTCTGCTTGCCCCTGCGCAACCTGCATCGGGTGCCGCCGGGCGTCACCGACGAGCAGGCCGTCTTCACTGAGCCGCTTGCCGCCGCCTGCGAAATCCTGGAGCAGGTGCCGGTGGCTCGCCGCAGCGAGGCCGCTGTGCTCGGCGACGGCAAGCTGGCGCAGTTGATCGCCCAGGTGCTGCGCGCTGCTGGCGCACGGGTCGTGATGTATGGCAAGCACGCCGGGAAGCTGGCGCTGGCTCGCCGGGCGGGGATCTCGACCGTGCGGCTAGGTTCAGGCCGTGTCGGCCGCGGCCGCCCGCAAGCCTACCCGCTTGTGATCGAAGCCACCGGCTCGCCTTCGGGTCTTGCGCGCGCCCGGCAGTTGACCGCGCCTCGCGGCACGCTCGTGCTGAAATCCACCTTCCATGGCGCCGCGCCGGTCGAGACCTGGCCGATTGTGGTGCACGAGCTGACGCTGGTGGGCTCGCGCTGCGGGCCGTTTCCTCCTGCGCTTAAGCTGCTGCGCTCGGGCCGGGTGGACCCGCGGCCGCTGGTCTCACGCATCTTCCCGCTGCGCGAGGCGCCCGCGGCCATTCGCTACGCGCAGCGCCGCGGGGTGCTCAAGGTACTCCTGAAGCCATAAAGCGCGGAAAGCGCCTAGACGCTGCCCTCGGAACTCTTGGCTGCCAACCGTACCTTGACTTTGGCGGAAGCGCCTGCCTACACTCAGTGATTCCGCTCACGCCGATGGCGAATTCTGAAGGAAAAGTTATCACGGTCGGTGTCACTGGCGCCTCCGGGGCCATCCTGGCGCAGGCCGCTCTGCGGCTGCTTGGGGCCGACCCGCGGGTGGCGCGCGTCCACCTGGTGGTCACCGAGACCGGCATGCGGCTGTTCGCGCACGAGCTGGGCATTGTCGCGCCCGACCCCAAGCAACTCCCGGCGCTGATTCTTGGGACTCGCGCGACCAAAATCGAACTGCTGCCCAACAAAGACGTCGGCGCCTCAATTGCCTCCGGCAGCTTCCCGGTGGATGCGATGGTGGTGATCCCCTGCTCGGTGGGCACGCTCGCCGCGATTGCCGGCGGTTCAAGCGAAGACCTGCTGGCGCGCGCCGCAGACGTAGTCCTGAAAGAAGGCCGCCGGCTCGTGCTGTGTATCCGCGAAACGCCGCTCAACCGCATTCACCTGGAAAACATGCTGCGCGCCCAGCAGGCCGGCGCAGTCATCATGCCGGCGATTCCATCATATTATCACCAGCCGAAAACCATTGACGATCTGGTCGAGCAGTACGTGTGTCGCGTGCTGGCGCAGCTTGGCCTGCCGCAGGAAAAGCAGTACCAGTGGAGAGGCCAAGGCAAGGGCAAGGCGCAGGAAGCGTAGCGGGGCGCAAGCATCAGCACCAGGTCAGCCGTAAAGGTGAAACACACAGAGCTCGGATGATCACCGAGACCACGGAGAAGGGGCGAGCCAGGGAACGGGATTGAAAGAAGTGCCTTTTCAATTTTTTCTTTATGTTCTCAGCGCCTCAGCGGCCTCTGTGTTTGGTTTTTCTCCTTAAAATGGCTGCCAGCAAAATTCGCACCGTGCTCGAGATGATCAAGTTCGAGCACTCCCTGTTTGCCCTGCCGTTTGCGCTGACCGCGGCGCTGTTGGCGGCGCGTTACGCCGGCGGTTCACCCGGTTGGCCTGCGCCGCGACAGATTCTCTGGATCGTTGTGGCCATGGTCGGCGCGCGCTCGGCGGCGATGACCATGAACCGAATCGCGGACCTGCACTACGACCGCCTGAATCCGCGCACGCAGCAGCGGCCGCTGGTGACCGGCGCGCTTACGTTGCGGTTTGCCTGGGTCTTCGCAATTGCCTGTTCGGCTGTGCTGGTCCTGGCCGCCTGGCGACTCAACCCGCTGGCCTTGAAGCTTTCGCCCGTGGCGCTCGCGGTGGTGTTTTTCTATTCCTATACGAAGCGTTTCACCACGTGGTCGCACCTTGTGCTGGGCTTCTGCCTGGGGATGTCGCCCGCGGCGGCATGGATCGCCGTTTCGGGCGCGCTCGACCCGCGCATGCTGATCCTCTGCGCTGCGGTAACCCTCTGGGTGGCGGGTTTTGACGTGCTCTACGCCTGCCAGGACATCGAATTCGACAAGCGGGTGGGCCTGTACTCCATCCCGAAAAGATTCGGCGTGGCGGGCGCGCTGGCCATCGCCCGCGGAATGCATATCTTGATGGTGGCGTTGCTGGCGTGGCTGGCAGTGAGTTTCCACCTACCCTGGCCGGCGTGGGGGGGGATCGCTGCCGTTGCGCTGCTGCTGGCCTACGAGCACTCGCTGGTGAAGCCGAACGACCTGAGCCGAATCAATGCTGCGTTTTTCACGGTGAATGGTTATATTAGTCTGCTGTTCTTATTGTTCTGGGGCGCTGCGGTGGCGGTGTCGCGCCCTTAGAGCGCGTCGGCTTCCGGATCAATATGGCTGAACTGGTGATGGATGATGCGCGGCTGAAGCCCGTGGCCAAAAAGGTCCTGGCGGGCGAGCGCCTGGGCTTCGACGACGGCATTGCGCTCTACCGTTCGAGCGACCTACTGGCCGTGGGCTGGCTGGGCAACCACGTCCGCGAGAAACGCCACGGCAACGTCTGCTACTTCAACGTCAACCGCCACATCAACCCCACCAACGTCTGCGTGGCGCATTGCCGGCTCTGCGCTTTCGGCCGCAGCCCCGATGCTCCCGGCGCGTACACCTTTGCGCTCGATGAGATCTTTGCGCGCGCCGAGCAAGGCGTCCTCGAAGGCGCCACCGAGTTTCACTTGGTCGGCGGCCTGCACCCGGATCTGCCGTTCCATTATTTCCTGGACTTGATGCGAGGACTCAAGCAGCGCTGCCCGAGCGTGCACCTGAAGGCGTTCACCATGGTTGAGGTGGGCTACTTCGCGCGCATCTCCAAGCTTTCGATCCGCGATACTCTGCTGGCCCTGAAAGATGCCGGCGTGGACTCGTTGCCCGGCGGCGGCGCCGAAATCTTCAATCCACGGGTGCGCAAAGTAATCTGCGACCACAAGGTTTCCGGCCAACAGTGGCTGAACATTGCGCGCACCGCGCACCAGATCGGCCTGCGCTCGAACGCCACAATGCTTTACGGCCATATCGAGACCGAAGAAGAGCGTGTCGAGCACCTGCTGCTGCTGCGCGAGCTGCAGGACGAGACTCGCGGGTTTGTCGCCTTCATCCCGCTGGCCTTTCACCCGGAGCACACCGCGCTCAGCCACCTGCCCAAGACGACCGGCTTTGCCGACCTGAAGAACATCGCCATCGCGCGCCTTCTGCTCGACAACTTCGACCACATCAAAGCCTACTGGATCATGCTCACGCCGCGAATTGCGCAGATCGCGCTGCGCTTCGGCGCGGACGACATTGACGGCACCGTCGTCGAGGAGAAGATTTACCACGACGCCGGCGCCACCACGTCGCAGTTCACCCCCCGCGCCGAGCTTGAGCGGCTAATCCGCGAAGCGGGGCGCGAGCCGGTTGAGCGCGACACTCTCTACCACCCCATCGATCGGTCGAAGCTCCCCGCGCCCGCTGGGCAACGTCCCGACGTCACCCTTACCCTGAACGTCTGAGCTCTTCGGCTGCTGGCTGCAACGCACCGACCCTCAGTGCCTGTGGAAAACTGAGTTGACCCCTTGGCGGGGCGTAGTACACTCGCGCCCGCATACTCCCTGGCGGTAATCGAATCCCGGATTTCTCTTGCTCGCTGAGGAAAACGCAGAATTGGCAGTCGCTCCCCGATATTCTTGCAACCAGTCCGCTCCAACGCCCCGCGGAGGTGGGCGATGATGAAGAAAACTCTCTTTCTGTTGTGTGCTGCGGCCCTGATTCTGTTCGGTGCCACTGTGGCCCTGGCGCAGGCTCAGGCGCCCGCCCCGATGGGGCCGCCCAAGGTCCTCCAGATCATTCGCGAGGAAGTGAAGTATGGCAAAGGGCCCGCGCATGAAAAGAACGAGGCCGGCTATCCGCGGGCGTTCAAGAAAGCGAATTGGCCGAACACCTTACTGGCGATGACTTCGATCACTGGCCCGGGCGAAGCCTGGTTCCTTATTCCCTATGATTCCTTCGAGGCTTGGGAAAAGAATCGGCAGGCCATCGAAAAGAACACGGCGTTTATTGCGGAACTTAACCAGCTCGACGCGAAGGATGCCGAGTTCGTCTCCGGGACGCGCAGCCTCATCGCCGTCTACCGCGAGGAACTGAGCTATCGCCCCGGCGTGAATATCGCGCAGATGCGCTACTTCCGGATCCTCACGTTCCGGGTGCGGCCGGGCCACGAAGCCGATTTCGTGGAGGCGGTGAAGATCGTACGCGCGGGCTACGAGAAAGCCGATGTGGAAATCCACTGGGCTGTGTTTCAGATCTCGTCAGGCATGCCGGGCCCGACGTTCCTGGTCTTCACGCCCACGAAGTCGCTGAAGGAAGTAGACGTCCTTCTGGCGCAAGCCCCCAAGGTCCAGGAGGCCGAAGGCGAAAATGGCGTGAAAAAACTCCAGAAACTGGCGGGAGATGGCTACCTGACGGTCGAGTCGAACATCTATGCTTTTAGCCCGAAGATGAGTTACGTCTCGAAAGAAATTGCTGCCGGCGACCCGGACTTCTGGACGCCAAAACCCAAGGCAGCCGCGAAACCATCCGGGGGCGCTGCGGAGGAAAAGAAAGAAACCACAAAACCTGCGGCCCCGCCCAAGAAGGATGCTGCCAAGAAGGCTCCCACGAAACAGTAAGGCGCTCAGAGAATCTCAACCAGCAGAGCGACGCGGCCCCGAGACTCTGGGGCCGCGTCACTCTTTCTAGCGTTCTTCCTCCGGCGGTCGCGGTGGCGCTGCGCCTGGCGGCGGGCCGTTGGGCCGCCCCATTCTCCGCCGCTCCATCCGCTCATGTTCCTGTTGAATGCCCTGGAGCTTCTTCCACTGCTCGACGGTGAGCACGCGCCGGATTGAGAGCATCATCAAGGCATTTGCTTTCTCCAGACGCCCGCGTGCGGCCAGCACCTGATCGATCTGCGCGCTCACTTTGGCCTCGTCCGGCTGGTCCGCCTCGATTAATGGCTGCAGGCGCGCCTCCTGCTTCTCAAGTTCTGCGCGCAGGTCAATCAGCTTCAACCGCTGCTCGAGAAAGGTCTGCTCGATCTGGTTGGCCTGCGCCTCATTGAGCTGCAACTCGCGCACGATCTCCGAGTTTTTCCACCATTTCCCGAGGTCGGGCGGGTGCGGCGGACCCGGCGGCCCTTGCGCCGCGGCCAGGCACGGCGCAAGCAGCAGTGCGAGAAGCGCCGCTCTGCTCACTTTCATTGTGGTTCTCCTTCGTCTCTCCGCGTTCTCTGCGCCCCGGAGGCGAGATGCGGCTAGGGGTTTGACAATGATTCTGCGCTGCGGCTGACTTCCTGCGCTAGCAGCGCCGCAGGCTCGAGCGCTCGCGGCAGTTCGCGCCGCACCGAGCGCTGGACATCCACCAGCAGCGTCTGGTCTGCGTCGGCCTGAGCAATGGCCTCAGGCGACGGCGTATCTCCGACGAGCAACGCCGCCGCAAGCACTACGCAGGCTGCGGCCACGGCCCAGACCAACCGGCGCGGAACTGGTCGTCCACTCCAATGCCTGGCGATGGCTGTTTGCTGCGCTTCCCAGAAGCTTTCGGGCCGCTCGGCGGCGGCGTGAACGGTCTCCGTGTACCGAGAAAGGAGCAGCCGCAGGCTCTTAGCTTCTTCGCGGCAGGCCGGGCAGGCAGCAAGGTGTTCGCGCGCCATGGCGCCGGCGCCCCGGTCGAGTTCTTCCAGGAGTTGTTCATCGGTCAGATGTGCTTGCATGGGGTCCGTTCTCCTTGAACTTCTTCCGCAGCGCGGCCAGTGCGCGAGCGAGGTGCGCTTTCACCGTGCCCACTTCGAGCGACATCGCATGCGCTACCTCTTCGAGCGTCATCTCCTCGGCAAACCGGAGGACGAAGGCGGTGCGCTGCTGCGCCGAGAGCCCCTCCACAGCCGACCAGACGGCCTGAAGCTGCTCGCGGACTGCGAGCTGGCGTTCAGGCGAAGCCCGCGGGTCGGCCAGTTCGTCCGCAGTGGGCACAGCGGCGATCGCTCCCTCGGGCTTCGCCGCGGCGAACAGGCGTCGCCAGAAAGCGGTTCGCCGGTTCCGGCTGTGGTCGGCGGCCAGGTTGACGGCAATCCGCACCAGCCAAGTGCCCACACTCGCTTCCCCGCGAAAGCTCCTGCGATGCCGGTAGGCGCGGAGGAAGCACTCCTGGGTGAGCGTGGCGGCGGCGTCGGGGTCGCGCACCAGCCCGAGCAGCACCCGGTAGATGTGCCGCTGGTGCGCGCGCACGATTGCGTCGTACTCCTCGGCGGCAAGGCCCCGGTCCGCTCGCGCTGCCTGCCCGGCGCGCAATTGCGGGGCCAACGCTCCGAGCGGTGTCAGTGTCGTCTCCAAGTTTCGCCGCAGCCTCTTCTATCTGCTAAAGACGATTTTCCGCCTGCCGGGTTTACACAGGGGCTAAATTATTATCCCGCTGGGGACCAGTGCTGCGCAGGCAAAAATGTAACCTTAAGGGCCTTCGTGAATCGAATGTTATTACTAGGCTTATTTCGCGAGAGTCAAATAGTTTGAACTGACTGAAGGAGCGAACATGAAAGCAGCGGTTGTTCCTGCAGCGCAGAGCAAATGGGAAATCCGGGAGGTTCCCAAACCCGAGCCCGGGCCCAATCAAGTCCTGATCAAGATTCGTGCCAGTGGCATCTGCTACACCGATGTGCACCAGACCGAGGGCTCGCTGCCCGGTGCGTTTCCCCGCATCCTCGGGCATGAGCCGGTGGGCGAGATCGTGGCCCTTGGTCCCGGCGTCACCACGCGCAAGGTCGGCGACCGCGTCGGCGTGCCGTGGATGCAGATGACCTGCGGGCGGTGCGAATGGTGCAAACGCGGCAAACCTGTGTTCTGTGCGCAGCTTACCGGCACGAGCGGCGCCGCGCCGGGTGGCCACGCCGAATACATGCTGGCCTACGCCGGGGCCGCCATGCTGCTGCCGGACGGACTTTCCTACGAGCAGGCTGCGCCCATCTTCTGTGCCGGTTATACCGTCTGGTCGGGCCTGCGCTGGGCTGACCCGCAGCCTGGCGAGCGCGTGGCCGTGGTCGGCATCGGCGGGCTGGGTCATCTGGCCGTGCAGTATGCCAAGGCCGCGGGTTTCGAGACCATCGCCATTTCCCGCTCGCCCGACAAAGACAAACTCATCCGGCAGCTGGGTGCCGACGAGGTGGTCCGCGACGCCCCGGGTCTGGTGCGCGCCGGCGGTGCCGATGTGATCCTCGGTACCAGCAACTCCACCGACGCCATGGCCGAGACGCTCCAGGGGCTGCGCCCCGACGGGCGGCTGGTCGTGATGGGTTACGACCCCAAGCCTTTGCAGGTCTCCCTGGGCGACCTCATCATGCGCCGCCTCCGCATCCTGGGCAGCCAGCAGAATGGCTCGGAATACCTCTACGAAGCGCTGGATTTTGCCGCCAAGGGCAAGGTCAAAGTGATCGCAGAGACTTACGCGCTCGACCAGATCCACCGCGCTTACGAACGCGTGAGGAATGGGCAGGTGCGCTTCCGCGCTGTGGTGACGAATTGAAGATCCAGCAGTAGCCCTCGCAGCGTTAAACGATAATTTGCGCTGGGAACGGCTTTCTGGTGTCATCGAGCGTGCCCACAGAGGGGGATAGCCATGAAAGCGATTCGCGTGCGCGAGTTCGGCGGCCCCGAGGTGCTGCGATTGGAAGACGTGCCGGAGCTGCGTCCCGGCCCAGGCGAGATTGTAGTGCGGGTGAAAGCAGCCGGAGTGAACCCGGTGGACGCCTACATCCGTGCCGGGACCTATGCGCGCAAGCCCACCCTGCCGTATACGCCGGGGATGGACGCCGCCGGCGTGGTTGAATCGGTGGGAGAGGACGTCGCGCGCGTGGCCGCAGGCGACCGGGTGTATCTTGCCGGGACACTCAGCGGCTCATATGCCGAACAGGCGCTTTGCAGCACCTCGCAGGTGCATCGGTTGGCGCAGGCGGTCACGTTTGCGCAGGGCGCCGCGGTCAACATCCCGTATGTCACCGCCTACCGCGCTCTGTTCCAGCTTGCCCGGGCTGTCCCCGGGGAGAGCGTCCTGGTCCACGGCGCAAGTGGCGGGGTGGGCATCGCCGCGGTGCAACTGGCGCGCGCCGCGGGCATGCAGGTGTTCGGGAGCGCCGGCACAGCGAAAGGCCGCGAACTGGTGGAACGCGAGGGCGCCCACCACGTGCTGGACCACAGCGCGCCGGACTATCTCGAGCGGCTGCGCGCGCTCACCGGCGGCCGCGGCGTAGACGTCGTCCTGGAGATGCTCGCGAACGTGAACCTGGGCAAAGACCTGCAAATTCTGGCGACCCGCGGGCGCGTTGTGGTGATCGGCAGCCGCGGAACGGTGGAGATCAATCCGCGGGACGCCATGGGCCGCGACGCGGCAATTCTGGGAATGAGTGTCTGGAATATCCCTGAGCGGGAAATGAGCGGCATTCATGCGGTGCTGGTTGCAGGCCTGGAAAATGGCACGCTGCGCCCGGTGGTCGGCCAGGAACTGCCGCTGGCGGAGGCCCCGCGGGCGCACCAGGCGGTGATGCAGCCTGGCGCCTACGGGAAGATTGTCCTGGTTCCATAAAGCGCGGTAGAAAGCTCGCGGAGGGCATCATGCCAACATGCGCACATCTCGATCAGATCAGGAAGATCAAGCCGAGCGCAAAGAATTGCGAAGAGTGCCTGAAGACGGGCGATACCTGGGTGGAATTGCGCCTGTGCCTGACTTGCGGGCACGTCGGCTGCTGCGATTCTTCCAAGAACAAACACGCGACGAAGCATTTCCATGCCACCAGACATCCCATCATTCAGTCCTTTCAGCCTGGCGAGGACTGGCGCTGGTGCTACGTGGATGAAGCCTATGTATAGGCCCGGTAGAAGCCTCGCGCCATCCCGGGGAGAGCCAGAATGAGAATCCTGGTCGCGATTCTGGGTATCGCTCTGCTGTTGATTGTCCTCTGGGACGCCTTCGAGACCATCGTTCTGCCCCGCCGCGTCACTCGCAAGCTCCGGCTGACGCGGCTGTTCTATCGCTTGACGTGGCGACCGTGGCGCGCCGTGGCGCGGGTGCTGCCCAACGCAAAGCGCCGGGAATCCTTTCTCAGTTTTTTTGGTCCCCTGTCGCTGCTCTTTCTTCTGAGTGTGTGGGCGGCGGGACTGATCGTTGGATTCGCGCTGCTGTACTGGTCCATGGGCTCGGCGGTGGTTCTCTCGGATGGCCGGGCAACCTTTCTCACGGACCTCTACCTGAGCGGCACGACATTCTTCACGCTGGGGCTGGGGGATGTGGTGCCGCGCACGACGATGGCGCGGCTGCTCACGGTGACCGAAGGCGGCATGGGCTTTGGCTTTCTCGCCATTGTGATCGGCTATCTGCCCGTGCTCTATCAGTCGTTCTCGCGGCGCGAAGTGAACATTTCGCTGCTGGATGCGCGCGCCGGTTCGCCGCCGACGGCGGGTGAGCTGCTGCGGCGTCACAGTCATGCGCAGGGACTCGAGGCGTTGACCACGTTGCTGCACGATTGGGAGCGCTGGTCGGCGGAGTTGCTCGAGAGCCACCTCTCCTACGCCGCGCTCGCCTACTTTCGTTCGCAGCACATCAATCAGTCGTGGCTTTCGGCGCTGACCACGATTCTGGATACCTGCTCGCTGGTGATGACAGGCGTCGAGGGCGCTTGTGAGCGGCAGGCGGAGCTGACCTTTGCGATGGCGCGCCACGCCACTGTGGACCTCGCGCAGGTGTTCAATACGCCGCCGCGCTCGCCGGCAAGGGACCGCTTGCCGCCCGCAAAGCTCGCGCGCCTGCGCGCCACGCTGGCCGCCGCAGGCCTGCAACTCCGCGAAGGCGAAGCGGTCTCCCAGCAGCTCGCTCGATTGCGGCATATGTACGAGCCGTACGTCGAGTCGCTGGCTGACTTTCTCTATCTCACGCTCCCGCCCTGGATGCCGGAGTCCAAGCGTCCCGACAATTGGCAGAGCAGCGCTTGGGAGCGCAGCGCAGACATTGTGCGAGTCGGCGGAGCGGGCGACTGGGACAGCGATCACTTTTAGCGGCAGGAGGTCTCCCTGTGCCCGCTTGCCCGGCAAGAAGCTGCGGGCAGACGAGCCCGTCGGGGCAGGCCGGCGTCCCAGCCGCCCCGAAGCCAATAGACGTTGCTTCTGATGATTATTTCCGAGCGTCATTTCTCTCTCAGTGCGCGCGGAGAACGGAAATAGCGAAGCCGGTGAGCGCGCCGCCGAGCACCAACCACGCCGAGTTGACGCGAAACCGCAGGAGCAGCACGCCGCTCGCTACGGCAATCGCGGTCGTGGGGATGTCCACCAGCGCCGCCCGGCCGAGCTGCCAACTCACTGCGGCCATCAACGCTACCGCGCCGACGTTTACCCCGTCCAGAAAAGCGCCGGCGAGCCGCGATTGGCGCAACCTCGGAATCAACCGCCCGCTCGCTCCGACGATGACAAAGCCCGGCAGAAAAATGCCGATGGTTGCCAGCAGCGCTCCCCACGGCCCCGCCAGCAAGTAGCCGATAAACGTGGCTGCCGTTGAAAGCGGCCCAGGCGTCACCTGACTGACGGCGATGGCATCCAGAAGTTGAGCTTCGGTCAACCAGTGCCAGCGCTCAACCAGGTCAGCTCGCAATAGCGCGATCAGCAGATAGCCGCTGCCGAATAGCACTGCGCCGACCTTCAGGAAATAAAAGAACAGTGACCACACGCCCACCGCGGCGGCGCCGGCCGCCCCAGTCGGGAGAGCGGCTGCGCCAACTAGCACGCCGGAGAGCGAGGGGTGCGAGGGGGGCCGCTCGAGGAGCATTCGGCCGAGCGCAACGATTGCTCCGGTTGCGAACAGCAGCAGCACCGGATTGACGCTCAGGAAGCTCGCTACTACAACCGCGATGCCGAGCGCCGCGAGGAATCTTGTTCTCACCGCCGTTCGTCCAAGCCCCCAGAGCGCCTGCGCGACCACGGCGATGATAACGGGTTTCGTGCCGTAGAGCAGCGCGGCGGCCTGCGGCAACATGCCATAGCGCACGTACGCCCACGCAAAGGCCGCCACAAGAATCGCCGCCGGCAGAATGAACGCAGTCCCCGCCACCAGAAACCCCGCCCAGCCCGCCCGCAGCAGGCCGAGGTAGAACGCCAGCTCGGTCGAGTTTGGTCCGGGGATGAGGTTGACCGCGCCCACGAGGTCGAGAAACTTCTCTCGAGTCACCCAGCCGCGCCGGCGCACCAACTCGTCTTCCATCATGGCGATGTGGCCGGCCGGCCCTCCGAAGGAGATCATACCCAGCCGCAGGAAGATTCCGCCGAGGCGAGCCAATTCCTCGAACGAGGACCTCGCGGCGGGTGTCTCACCGGGCGTCATGCCGGCTTCCCGGCTCCCTGCGGGCGGCGCCGCAGCGCCTGCCAGAGCAGCAGCGCGTAGAACGGCGCGTAGGTGAGCCATTGAAGGAAGGGGTCGAAGCGCCATCGGCCGTTCGCCTGGAAATCAATCAGCACGTTGTAGGAGAGGAATTGCAGCACGGTCAGCAGCAGCCACGCCACGGCGAAGCGGCTGGCGGGAAAGAAGCACACCAGCGGCACAATCCATGTCATATACCACGGGTAGCAGTTGGGCCCGAGCAGCAGGATGGCCGCAAACAGGATGTAGGCTGCCCGCGCCGGGTCCATCCGTCGTGCCGCGGCCCACACCGCCAAGCCCGCGACCACGCCGATGCCCGCGCCCTCGGCCAGGTCAGTTGAGCCGCTGAACCACGCCAGCAGGGCGTAGAGGCTCGAGTTGTTGTTCCGCCAATGCGACTCGTAATACGCTAGGCTGTCGAGGACCTGCGGCCAGGCGGACCGGTAGGGCCACGCACACGCCGCAGCGAGCGCGGCGCCCCACAGTACATTCCTCCAGCGCGTGCGCCGCAGCCAGAGCGGAAGCAGCACCCCCGGGAAGGCCTTCGCCAGCGCGGCGCCGGTGAGCAGCAGCGTGGACGCCGCCCCTGCGCCCCGCGGCGTTGACAACCCTTTGCTCCGCCGTATAATCACCAGGGCCGCAAGGACACCGGCCACGGCAAGCGCGTCATTGTGACCGCTTGCGGCAAACTCGACCACCACGAGCGGATTCCACGCGTAGATGGCGAGTTGATAGCTTCTCCCCCCGGTGGAGCGAATCCATCCGGCCAGCATGCAGACCACCAGCAGGTCTGCCAGCAGGAAGGGCAGCTTGAAGCCCATCGGGCCCGGCAGCACGCGCCAGGTAAATCGGTAGACGAGTTCGGTGAGCGGCGGATAAATGGTTGGCGTTTCGGGACCCGGCATCACGTACCAGCTCGGGTCGCGGAGCGGGGCGAGCCGCGGGTCATCCGGGCGGACAGTGTAGGGATTCCAACCCGCTTGCTGAACGCGGGCGTCCCAGCGGTAGCGGTGGATGTCGGTCGAGAGCGAAGGCTCGAGCGGGAAAAGCGTCAGGCGGAACAGCAGCGCGCCGGCCAGGACCAGCCAGAGCGTGGCGCGGCTCTCTGCTGAGTGCTCGAGCGCATAGAGCACAACGAAATAGATGATGCCGGCGACCAGACCGAGCGCAATCGTTTCGACGACGTAGAGCTTCAGGTTGCCCAGGCGCCGCATCGTCTCGAAGACGGCTTCGAGCGCGACAACGCCGGCGAGAGCGACGGCGGTCTGGGGTCGCCCGAGCGAGCGCAGACGGGCTAGCATGGCGTTCGCAGGGCGTTCAACATTTCGAGGGGAGCGCGGTTTGTGGATGCTGCATAGTGTCGCGGTGCTGTTCTGGGCGGCCCAGAACCCGCTCGGGAACTATTGGCGCAAGCTGACCGATCCTTTTTTTAATCCCTTCACTCGCGTCTATGGCCTGAACAGCTTCGACCTGGCGGTAATGATCCCCTATTTCCTGGTGTTGATTGTGCTGGCCGCGTACGGCCTGCACCGCTACTGGCTGGTCTACACGTATTTCAAATATCGCCGGAACGTGCCGGGCCCGCCGCCCGAGCTCGAACGCTGGCCCAAGGTTACCATACAGCTTCCGATCTATAACGAGCGCTACGTCATCGAGCGCCTGGTGGAGGCGATTGCGCGCCTGGACTATCCCGCGGAGCTGCTGGAGGTGCAGGTGCTCGACGATTCCACCGACGAAACCTGCGAGGTGGCGCGCGCCTGCGTCGAACGCTACCAGTCGCTCGGCCTGCCCATCAGCTACCTCTACCGCAGCAATCGCGAAGGCTTCAAGGCCGGCGCGCTCGGCGAAGGCCTGAAGGCGGCCACGGGCGAGTTCATCGCCATCTTCGACGCCGATTTCATCCCCAGCGCCGATTTCCTCCGCCGAATGTTGCCTTACCTCCAAGACCCCGGCGTGGCCATGGTGCAGACCCGTTGGACATATATTAACCGCGACTACTCCGCGCTGACCGAAGTCGAGGCCATCCTGCTAGACGGCCACTTCGTCATCGAGCACGGCGCGCGCTCGCGCCGCGGCAGCTTCTTCAACTTCAACGGCACCGCCGGCATCTGGCGCCGGACCGCCATCGAAGATGCCGGCGGCTGGGAGCACGACACACTCACCGAAGACACCGACCTCTCCTACCGCGCGCAGCTTCGCGGCTGGCGCTTCCTCTATCTCCCCGAGATGGAGTGCCCCTCGGAGCTGCCGGTGGAGATGAACTCGTTCAAGGCGCAGCAGGCGCGCTGGGCCAAAGGCCTGATGCAGACGGCGAAGAAGATCCTGCCGCGGGTGTTCCGGTCGAACCTGCCCGGACACGTCAAGGCCGAAGCGTTTTTCCACTTGACCGCCAACGTCAGCTATCCGCTGATGGTGCTGCTCTCCACCCTGCTCCTGCCGGCCATGATCGTGCGTTTTTACCAGGGCTGGGTACAGATGCTGGTGATTGACCTGCCGCTGTTCCTGGCTTCGACGTGCTCGATTTCGAGCTTTTATCTGACGGCGCAGCGCACCATCCATCCCAAGACGTGGAGGCGCACCTTCCTCTACCTGCCGTTTGTGATGGCCGTCGGCATCGGGCTCTCGGTGCGCAACGCCCTGGCGGTTCTCGAAGCCGTTTTCGGCGTCCGATCGGAGTTTGCGCGCACGCCGAAGTACCGCATCGAGGGACAAGCCGATAGCTGGGCGAAGAAATCCTACCGCAACCGCGTCGGCTGGCTGCCATATATCGAAGTCGCGCTCGGGCTCTATTTCGCCGCGACGATTGTTTACGCCATCCAGAACGAAAACTACGCCACCGTGCCGTTCCTGGTGCTGTTTGTCTGGGGATACCTCTATACTGGCCTGATGTCGCTCGGGCAAGCCTATCTCGAGCGGCTGCGTTTTGGTCTGCGCTCGCCGGTGGAAGCGCGGCCGGCCGCATCGGGCGCGCCCGGCTTTTAGCTCTCGCGACATACAATTCGCCAAGACTCCTGTCGGCGCAAAATTGATCGCGAGGGGTTCTCGCAGCAAGCAGCGCCCCTAGATGGTAGGGTTGAAACGGGGAATTCCGTTTAAACTTGCCCGTCAGGTCATCCATCGGCTGCTGTGCGGGCTCGTCCGAGGCGTGCCGGCTTCGGAGGTGAAACTCATGAAACCCCACAAACTCAGGCCGATGGCATTACTGCTGGCGCTGGCGGTCCTCACGTCAGGCTGCATGGTGCGGTCGGTGTATCCCCGGCTGAAGAAGGAGAATTTCATCTTTGAGGAGAACTTGCTCGGCGGCTGGGTGGGGACAGGGGATCGCGGCGACGTCGCCATGACCTTCGTGCGCGGGGCAGACGGCTCGTACGACGTGCACTATTCAGACAAAGACAATCGCGGGGCCTTCGAGGGTAATCTGGCAAAATTCGGAAGCGACTACTATCTGGACTTTAGACCCAAAACGGAGGCGCCCGGCCTGGAGGGACTACTCCTGTTTCCCACTCATTCCGCCGCCCGGCTGGAGATCGGCGAGGATACGCTCATCGTCCATCCCTTGAACTACTGAGCTTTCACGGCTGCCGCGAAACTCGACCGCTTGCGCGACCTGCAGTACGCATGGGGCGACAAAAAAGAAGACGAACTTGTGATTGTGTCCGGGACGGGAGATATGCAGCGATTCCTCATCAGCCCGGCTCACAACAGTGAGCTCTATGCACCGCCGATCAAGCTTGCCCGGAAGAAATAAGCCAAGCAGAACTCTTAATCCAAGCGGGAATCAGCGCCCACCCAGCGCGGCGGACAGCCGCGGCAACGCGACAGTGCCGATCCGCCATTAGTCAGGCGCGGAGAGTCCACATGATGCGGATCGCGAGGTTCCTTGGATCGGTCGCGCTGCTGAACTTGTGCAGCGAGAATACGCACCCAAAGGAATCATGGCAAGCAATCTTAAGTGCAGCTCGAAAGGCTTTCGTTTCGGCAGGTCCTTCCAACTGGGAACACTCGTGCGGATTTGGAACAGTAATCAGCCGATGGCCCTATCCAGCGATCTCCAAGGCCAACTAAGTCGTTGATTCCCGGGCTCGAAGTGATCCGTGAAGAATTTGATTTGGGCGTTGGCGTGCGCGACAAACGGGCTTGAAGCAGCGGTCCTGGTTGCAGGCAGGAGATTACAAATGGGGATGTGGATGAAAGAGGCGGTCCGAGTCTTCGGTGAAGCGTGGCGAAGCGTCACAAGTCCCCCCGGAAACAGCAGGGTCGCGCCCTGGCTTCTTTGTGGTGTGATGTGCGCTGGTTGCGCCTGGGCGCAGGCCCCACCTCAACCCGACCTGAGCCAACTGGGCCTTGAGGATCTGGTGAAGCACCAAGTGGATGCGGTTTACGGCGCTTCCAAGTTTCTCCAGAAGGTGGCGGACGCGCCGGCATCGGTAACCATTATCACCGGGGAGCAGATCCAGAAATACGGCTATCGGACCCTGGCAGACGCGCTGCGGAGCGTCGGCGGCTTCTACGTGATCTACGATCGGAACTACAGCTACGTGGGGGTTCGTGGATTCTCGCGGCCCGGGGACTACAACGCGCGCATTCTCTTTCTGCTGGATGGTCACCGCGTGAATGACAACATCTTCGACGGGGCGTATGTGGCCACGGAATTCCCCGTGGATTTGGACCTGATTGACCGGATCGAGATCATTCGGGGACCGAATTCGTCGGTGTGTGGCACCGGGGCATTCAGTGCATCCAAAACAGTGTTCGTTCGGCGGGAAATGATTTGGATATAACGACCTTCCGCATCCGTTAGCTCATCTTGCGTCTGGACAAAGAGAGGTACGAACTAGACAACTGCTTATGGCGCGGAATTGACACGCAGGCGCATGCCTCGGAATAATATAGCCCCCTTCCTCGTACATACCGCGCGGCTGTCCCTCTCCAGCTCGTAGAGTTGAATTCTTGTGCGGGACCGTTTGATGCGCTGCTCGGCCGTTCCGGACGTTGCCTGTGTGCTCGGTCGTCCAGCTCAAGTTCGTCCCGTTCAGAACGGAGCCAAAAGGCTCTGAGGAGAGAAGACCATGAAGCTGAAGCGATTTCAGCAACGACGGCGGCCAGCGAGCGCTCAGCATCAGCTCTTTTTGGCGATCGCGGGAGCTGTGTTCCTGGCAACGTTGCTCGCCTCAGCTTGTGCCTGGGCACAGCAGGCAGTCGCGCCTCCGCCAAGCGACCGAGAGGTCATCGCCGAGTTGTTGAAACGCGTGCAATTGCTGGAAACTCGGGTCAAGGACTTGGAAGCGGAGCGCGCCCAGGGCGCGGGACCCGCGAAACCTATCAAAGCGGCACCGATAGCCGAGACCCCCGCTCGAACAGCGCCTCAGGGAGAAAACGAAATGGCGATGCCCGACACTGGACCCAACTTGCGCATACGCGGGTTCACCGACGTTACTCTGCACGGGAGCAACCAGAAGGGCTCCACAACCTCATTCAGCCTGGGGCAGATGAATCTGTTCATCACCTCAGATGTTTCGGAGAAGTTCAAGTTCCTCAGCGAAATTGTCTTCGAGGCCGGAGATGATAACGCCATTGGGGTCGATGTCGAGCGCCTGTTGTTGCAGTACTCGCACAACGATTATTTTAATCTTGCCATCGGCCGCTATCACACCGCGATCGGCTACTACAACACCGCCTATCATCACAGCACATGGTTTCAAACTGCCGTGGGCCGTCCCTTCCTGTTTCAGTTCGAAGATAACGGAGGCATTCTGCCGATCCACAACGTGGGGGCTTCGGCTTCGGGCCGGATCCCGTCGGGGGCACTGGGGCTGCACTACGTCGCCGAGGTTGGGAACGGGCGAACGTCCCGCGCGCCCCTGAGGGAGGCCGTGCAAAACGTCGTCGACGAGAACAACCACAAGGCCGTTAACCTGGCGCTGTTCGCGCGCCCAGGAGTGCTTCCGGGCTTGCAGACCGGCTTGTCGGTCTACCGCGACGTTTTGGCGCCGGACAACTCGCCGCGCATCGGGCAGACGATCCTGGCCGCGCACGCAGTTTACGTGAGGCCCAGCTTTGAATGGCTCAACGAGGCGCTGGTGATCCGTCATGCGCCGCGGGGTCAAACGCACGTATTCCATACACCGGGCTTCTACACGCAAATTTCGCGGCGTTTTGGCTCCTACCGACCGTATTTCCGCTACCAGTACGTCAATGCTGCCGCGGATGAACCTATTTTCTCCGACGTCGGGCTGCGCCACGGGCCTTCAGTTGGCCTGCGGTTCGATGCTAGCGAGGCAGTTGCTCTCAAGTTGCAATACGACCATACCAATCTGCGCCAGCGCCCTGGAATCGACGCGCTGACGTTACAGTTTGCGTTCACGTTTTGAAGGAGACGAGCCGATGAACCGCGCATTCGCTGTGCTGTTGTGGATTACGGCGGGGTTTTGCCTGGCACTCCGGGTCGGAGGTTCACAACCTGCGGCGGCCGCTCCGCAGGATCCGGCCGAGCTGGAGAGATCCCTGGCGGTGATCGTCAACCAATCTAACCCGGTCGAGAACCTTTCCTTGGCCGAGCTGCGCACGATCTTTCGAGCCGATCGGAACCATTGGCCGGACGGCCGCCGCGTTACTATCGCCTTGCGGGAGCCCGGCAAGCTGGAGCGAGCGACGGTGCTGCGCGAGATCTATCAGATGACCGAGCGCGACTTCAGCCGGTACTTCCTGCATGCTACGTTCACTGGTGAGGCTTTGTCCACACCCAAAACTCTGGCCACGGCCGGCGGCGTGCGCAAGTTTGTGTTCAACGTACCGGGCGCGATTGGCTGCGTGCGCGCCGGCGAGGTGGACGAAACCGTGAAGGTCATCCGTTTGGACGGGCGCTTGCCAGGCGAGAAGGGCTATCGCCTTCAGCTCGAAAGGCCCTGAGGCCAGGCAATGACAGAGCAAAAACGCCAGAAACTGAATTCCTCCGCGCGCGCCGTGGCGCGGCATTACCGTTCCACGCTGTTGCTGATCCTGATCGGCTTCGGTATGGCCGCCGCTGGCGTGTTAGTGGTGCGCGACGTCCGTATCGCCAACCGCGAGGTGCAGCAGATGTATGCCGGCTCGGTGCTCGGGCTGCGCCGCATCGGCGAGCTGCTCTACGAGGCGCAAGAAGCTCGCCGGAGCACGCTCTACGCGTTGACCACCAGCGACGCCAATCTCCAGATCGAGTACGCCGATCAATCACGAACTTCCGATGCTCGCGTAACCTCCTTCATCCGTCAGCTTTTTGAGGCCGCGCGATCCCCGGCGGAAATCCAGGCTGGTCAGCGGCTGGAGCGCGATTGGGCCGCCTATCTGGAGGTCCGGGACAATGTACTGGCCTCGATCCTTGAAGGCAGCAGCCAACAAGCCGTCCAGACGGACTTGAAAGACGGTGTGCCGACGTTCAACCGCGTGCGAGAAGACTTGCACGACGTCAAACAGCTCTACGAACAGCAGGCTGCCGCCCAATTGGCCGCAGTCGATGCTTCCGCGCGCCGCTCGGTGTGGAAGCTGGTCGGCATCCTCTGTCTGACGCAGCTCTTCGCGGGTTTCTCGGTCTGGTCAGCGGTGCAGCGCGGCAAGATACTCCAGGTGGTGCAACACTCGGAAGCACGCCTGCGGGAGAGCGAGGAGCGGATTCGACTTCTTCTCGACTCAACGGCCGAGGCGATTTTCGGCATAAATTCCGAGGGCAACTGCACGTTCAGCAATCCTTCCTGCGCTCACGTGCTCGGTTACGACCGGCCGAGCGATCTGCTGGGCAAGAATATGCACGAACTGACGCACCACACCCGCCCGGACGGACGGGCCTATCCCCAGCAAGAGTGCCCGATTGACCGGGCCATGCGCCAGGGCAAGAACGTGCACGGCGACCAAGACGAGTTGTGGCGGGCCGACGGCACCAGTTTCCCGGCCGAATACTGGTGTTATCCGATCTGGCGCGGCAAGGAATCCATGGGTTCGGTGGTGACCTTTCTCGATATTACCGAGCGCAAGCAGAGGGAAGAAGAATTGGTCCAGGCCAAAGAGGCCGCGCTGGCGGGAAGCCGCGCCAAGAGCGAATTTCTCGCCAACATGAGCCATGAGATCCGCACACCGCTAAACGGCGTCATGGGGATGACCGATTTGGCGATGGAGACCGAACTTACGCCGGAGCAGCGGGAATACCTGGAGACAGTCAAGATGTCGGCGGATTCTCTGCTCACCGTAATCAACGACATTCTTGACTTCTCCAAGATCGAGGCGGGGAAAATCGAGTTGGACGCGGACGATTTCAATCTGCGCGACAGTCTGGAAGCGACGCTGAAGACGCTCGCGCTACGCGCGGATGAAAAGGGGCTGGAGCTTCTGTGCGAGGTGGCTCCCGAGGTGCCGGAAGTCATGCGGGGGGATTCCAGCCGGCTTCGCCAAGTCGTAATCAACTTGGTGGGTAACGCCATTAAGTTCACGGACGAGGGCGAGGTGGCGTTGCAGGTTCGAGTCGAGGCGGAGGACGGCGAGGATCGCATCTTGCATTTTACGGTATCAGACACGGGGATCGGGATTCCCCCGGAAAAGCAGAAAGTGATCTTTGATCCGTTTACCCAGGCAGATAGCTCGACGACACGGAAATACGGCGGGTCCGGCCTAGGACTGACGATCTCGACACGCCTGGTGAGGATGATGGGCGGGGAAATATGGGTGGAGAGCAATGCGGGAGGAGGAAGCCGATTCCACTTCACCGTGCGACTGCGGGTCGCAGATGCGAAAGCGATCGAAGTGGGGACCATTGCCCCGCCTGAGATGTTACGGGGGGTGAAGGTGCTGGTGGTGGATGATAATCGGACGAACCGGCGGATTCTCGAGGGAATGCTGAAGCGCTGGGAGATGAAGTCGAGGTCGGTGGAAGACGGGGAAGAAGCCCTCGCGCAACTGTCAGCAGCCCGGGAAGCGGGAGAGCCATACGGGCTGATCTTGACAGACATGCACATGCCGAAAATGGATGGTTTCGCCCTGGTGGAACGAATTCGGCAAAGGCCGGAATTATCCACGGCCACCATCATGATGCTCACTTCGGCGGGCCACCGAGGCGATGCGGCGCGCTGCCAGGAGCTGGGAATTGCAGCGTACTTGTTGAAGCCTATCCGGCAATCGGAACTGCGCGAGGCGATTGCGCGAGTGCTGGGAGCCCGAGAGCACAAGGGCGCCATTCCCCTGATCACCCGGTTCTCTCTGCAAGATGCTCGCGACCCCACGAGCGTCCTGCGGGTGCTGCTGGCGGAAGACAATCCGGTCAACCAGCTTCTGGCGACTCGGTTACTCGAGAAGAGAGGGCACCGCGTCGTAGTGACCGCCAACGGTCGCGAAGCCCTTGCGGCGCTGGAGAAAGAGAGTTACGACCTCGTCTTGATGGACGTACAGATGCCGGAGATGGACGGATTTGAGGCCACTGCAGCGATCCGGGAAAAGGAGAAAGGCAGCGGAATCCACCAACCCGTGATCGCTTTGACCGCGCACGCCATGAAAGGGGATCGCGAGCGATGCCTGGCCGGGGGGATGGATGGCTATCTCAGCAAACCTATTCGGCTGCAGGAACTCGACGAGCTCCTGGAAGCTTACGTGGCCCGTCAGCTGGGAGCCCCATGAAGCCCGTCAAAGCGGCCGGGAGCAGGCCTGGCCATCGTTAGTAGAGCATGCCGGACCTGCGCGGGTAGTAGCAGTTCACCGGTTCGAGAGACGTCCCCCCGGGGCTGAAGCTGATCAAGCGGCAGCAGCCTTTGTGAGGACGGGAACCTTTTTGGCCGTCTCAACCTTTGCTAGCGTGACCTCAAGAATGCCATCGCTCAGAGTCGCTTTCACGCCGTCCGGGTCGATTCTGGCGGGCAGATCCAATACACGGAAGATCTGATTGGCGTGCCGTTCGGAGTACACAGTCCTTCCCGTCTTCTGTTCGGATGCCTCCCGGCGCTCGCCAAAGATCAACAGGCAGCGTGGTGCAACTCTTACCTCCAAGTCTTTTTCCGTGAACCCAGGCACTTCGATGCGGACAATAAGCTCAGCTTCTGTATCCGTGACATCCAGCGGAATCGGGTGCAGGATTTCCGACTCAGCACGGAGCCAGTCCTCGAGCTCACGGCCGGGGCTAAACCCCTTGGACGTAAACAACTGATACGCACGACTCGCGATCACGCTATTGATCTCCTGGAGTCGCTCGAAGAGCGGGTCGCCTACAAAGAGCTTAGCGACTTCCGGAGCGCGCCCACTTTCTCTTGTGAGTAGATTTTCCATGCGGATGTTTCTCCTTTCCTTGTGAGCCTGTTTAAGCCAAATTTTCGAGTGCAAAGCCCGCGCCGCTTCAGGCAGGCTATCGACAGAGCAAGGCGCCCACCCGATCCTGCCGTTCAAAGGCGTACGGATTCTGCCAATTGGAGCCAGCTTTGCAAACCTCCCTCGCAGCAGAGGCGCGCAGCTTCTGTATCAGAACGGACTTCGAGGCCTTCACATACTCGGTTGCTGCTGTAGATGAGTTCGAAGATCGTCCGGAGCGGAGGACGACGCCTCGACGGCGACTTGTGCTGCCAGCCCTTCTTCGTCGCTCCCGGCGGTTGCAGGCCATTGCGACCTTATCGCCTGACGTCTGCCCGGCAGAATACTCTGTCCACCGAGCGGGTGTCAAGGCCCGAGGCCCAACCTGGAAGGTACTTACGAAAGGGGCCTACTATTCTTGGTGGTATGGTTGCAGACTTATCTTACGCCTCAGCCGTCGAATCGTCAGCGCTTGAGGATGGGCTTGAATCCCTCGTTTACAAGCCTGCGCCTGACCAGGAAGGCCGACTGGGTGTCGGCGTAAGGGCCCACCAGCACGCGATAGTAGGGGTCGGCGCCGGGCATGAGGACGAAGGCGGAGAAATCTTTGGATCGCAGGACTTCGACCAATGCCACCGCCTCACTCTCTCGTGTCAGGGCAGCCACCTGGAGCACAACGGCGCCAGGCGGAACGAGCGGCGCTTCAATAGGCGATTGTGTCGCCGAGGCAGCAGGGAGTCCCTTCGCGGGCGGACTCGGAGCTTCCGCAGGGTGGAGCGTGTCTATGTCCACCGGGGTGAAGGCACCGGGCTGTAAGGCACGCTGACTCCAGCCCAGGGCATAACCCATGATAAACATAAGGCCGAGGAAACCAACAATAGCTGCGATCAACCCCAGCGCGTGGCGAGCCTCCAAGATCATTTGCGAACTCTTGCCGCTGGGGCCTTCCCTCTCGACGAAAGTCTTCTGCTCTCTCAGCCCCGCATCACTGATTTTTACCGGCGGAATGACGAGGGACCGTGAGTCAATCGAATGCTTATAGGCAGAAGCGGCCGAGTCGGGCGGCTGTTCCACCACCATCAGGTCGTCTACCTCCGAGGGAGTAACCCGCCTTTTTATGTTGTCTTGCGCTGCAGGGAATATGAGCGGCCCGGTTTCCAGTACCTCGGATTCAGTTGTGATGCGCTGATGCTGGCCGACGAGGGTCCTTCGCGAAAGCCATTCGGTGATCTGCTGCCGGGAGATTTCAGATAAATCGAGGAACTCCAGCCCCGCTCTCGTGCCCAGTTTGTCTCTCCAGGCGATTTGGCCGATGGTTTCGATACAGCTTTGGTTTTCTGCCAGGTCCAATACCACGGGGACAATCCGACCGCTCAGTGGGACACCCTGAACCTCGACAGCCAATCCGCCCACGCTGAGGTTATTCAGGAGGCCGCCTCTTCTGGGTCCAAGGGACACGTACACGGGTGGGTCGACAATTTGGCGAGTGTTGTGTCGGCGGTTATCGATCACGGGGACCGCACGGGATTATAAGCGGTCCCCGCGATTTTGTGCAATGCGCGCCGCTCAGGGCATCGATGAATGCGCCGGCGGCGTCAAGAGACACTCGCAGGTGGACGAGGCGGACTCGTCTTACGGCTGGTTGGCGCCAGTGGACGCCCAGAGTATACTGGGCAGCCTGAAACCGTCAGCGTGACGGGAAGAATCCTGTTCGAAGAATGGGAGCGTAAAAAGGCATGAAGAGACTATTAGTTGTATTTTGTGTGGCCCTGTGCATCGCGGCCTCGGCGTACGGTCAGTCGCTCGCGCAATCGGATCGAGAACGCGCGCTCAAACACTTACAGAGCACGAAACAAAACATTCTCGACGCCACGAGGGGACTTTCGGAGGCCCAATGGAACTTCAAACCGGCGCCAGACCGATGGTCGGTTGCCGAGGTTGTGGAGCACATCGCTGCGGCCGAGGATATGCTGTTCGGCTTGATTACCGAACAGGTGATGAAGGCTCCGCCCCGCCCGAAGGGGGAGGACGTAAAGGCGATAGACGACCTGGTGCTCAGCAGGGTGCCCGACAGGACCAACAAGGCTCAGGCACCGGAACCGCTCAAACCAACGAACCGCTACGGTTCCCCTGACGCTGCGGTGAATCATTTCGTCGAGAGCCGGAGCAGGACGATTAACTTCCTACAGAAGACGGAGGATCTCAGAGCGCACGCGGCAGACAGTCCGCTCGGAAAGAAACTCGACGCCTATCAGTGGATCCTTTTCATTTCAGCGCACAGCGAGCGACACACGAAACAGCTCAACGAAGTGAAAGCAGATCCGAACTTTCCGAAAAAGTGAATGCACGCACAGCGGGATTGAGCAGCTCGCACGGGGGCGCGAGGAGGCTATGCCAACCCGCGAGGGGAGAAATGAATCTTACGATCGGCGGCGCGGCGCTCTTGGCTAGACGCGATGCGCTGGCGCTCGCCAGCAAAGGGCCCTGAGTCGTGACAGACATGCGCTCCCGTCCCCGACGATTGGTTGTTTTATTCGTATTCTGCTGCTTCCTTGCGATACCAGGCATCCTCCATGGCCAGGAAGATGCGCCGGCGGAGGCAATCCCAGCAGCAGCGGATCCAGCGCAGACTACCGGGAACTCTCCGGAATGGCGCGATGTCTCGGTGCGGAAGCTTCCAACGAACTTCCTCAGCGACCAAAAGGACCTGTGGCTTTTTCCGGGCCAGGTCGCGCGAATGACAACCAAAGGCACTTTTTAACAGGCCGCTAATTGCAAGCTGATGGAGGCCCGATGAATGGTGGGATCTTGGTGGTGCGCGCCCGCGTTGTGCTCGGCGCGGTTCTGGCGGCGGTGGCGCTGCTGGTCGCGAGCGGACCGGCACAGGCGCGAACGAGCGAGCCGGCGAGCATCTATGCCGGGCGACGCGCCAAGTTGCGCGCGCAAGTGGATGGACCGGTGATACTGGTCGGCTACACGGGTCGCGAGGACTCTTCGCCCTCCTCGGTGTTCAACCAGGAAGAGAATTTCTACTACCTGACCGGGCACAACGAGGCGGGCGCGGCGCTGGTGCTCGTGCCGGACAACTCGAACGGCAAAAAATGGGACGGACCTCGCGAGATTCTGTACCTGCCGCCGCACGACCCGGTGCGGGAGCACTGGGAAGGCGTGCGGATGGGCCCGAGCGATCCCGGCGTGGCTGAGAAAACCGGCTTCGAGAGCGTCGAGGCATTTCCCAACCTGCGCGCCATGATCGAGCGGCTGGCGAAAGCATTCCCGAATTTTTATACGCTGCTGCCCAAGGCCGAAGACATCGGCTACCCGCACGCCCGGATCTGGACGAACTGGCTGGCGCAGTCGGCGCCGCAGGCGGCATTGCGCAATATCGCCGGGAACATCGGCGCGATGCGCCAGATGAAGACCCCGGCCGAACTCGAGCTGCTGACGCGCGCCATCGAGCTGTCGGTAGACGCGCAGCTCGAGGCCATGAAGATGCTCCGCCCGGGGCTGTATGAATATCAGGTGGCGGCGCGGATGGTGTACATCCACGCCTCCGGCGGGTGCGAGCGCGAGGCCTACGCGCCCATTGTCGGCACGGGCTTCAATTCGACCGTGCTGCACTATGCCGGGCTGCGCGAGCTTGTCCGCGACGGCGATGTCGTGGTGCTCGACGTCGGCGGGCAATACTCCGGCTATTCGGCCGACATCACGCGCACGCTCCCGGCCAACGGCAAGTTCACCCCGCGCCAGCGCGAGATCTACGAGATCGTGCTGGGCGCGCAGAACGCCTCGCTGGCGGCGCTCAAGCCGGGGATGAGCTTTGCGCGCACCGGGCCGAACAGCCTCTACCGCATCGCCTATGACTACATCAATTCGCACGGGAAGGACAAACAGGGCCGGCCGCTGGGGCGCTACTTCATCCACGGCCTGGGCCACCACATCGGGCTCGATGTGCACGACGCTGGCGACCCGAACCGCCCGCTCGAGCCCGGCATGGTGGTTACGCTCGAGCCCGGCATCTACATCCCGGAGGAAAACCTGGGCGTGAGGATTGAGGACGACGTGCTGGTCACCGAGACCGGCGGCAAGCTGCTCTCGGCGCGTCTGCCCCGTACCATCGAAGAGATCGAGCGGATCATGGCCGAGGCGCAGGCGAACCGCTGAGCGGGCCGCAGGGCGGCGCCGCGCGCGTTTGACCGCTTCTCGGAGGCGCGGCTATAATTCTGGTTCGGCCTGCGGCGTGCTTCGCACGCCGGCAGAGTCGCGAGAAAATGCGCAGCGAGCCGGCGTCCACCGCCTGCCGGGACACCCCTTCCGCATCAGGAGCGAGCGATGGTGAAAGCGACGCAACTGCGCCCCGGGATGGTCATCCAGCACCAGGGCGACCTTTTCACCGTGTTCAGCGTCGAGCACCGCACCCCGGGCAACAAGCGCGGGTCTATGCAGACGAAGATGCGCAACCTGCGCACCGGCGCGATTATTGACTATCGCTTCCGCGCCGAGGATTTCGTCGAGCGCGCCATCGTTGACGAAGTGGAGTTTGAATTCCTCTACGCCGATGCCGAGGGCTGCCATTTCATGAACACGGATACGTTCGATCAGATCCGCCTGAGCAGAGAGCTGCTGGGCGAGGCGGTGGACTACCTGATCGGGAACCTTCTGGTGAAAGTGGAGTTCTTCGAGGGCAAGCCCATCGGCGTGGTCCTGCCGGACACCGTCGATCTGAAGGTGGTCGAGACCGAGCCCGCCGTCCAGAAGGCCACCGCCAGCTCGGTGACGAAGCCCGCCAAGCTCGAGACCGGCCTGACCATCCAGGTGCCGCCGTTCATCAACAACGGCGACAAAGTGCGCGTGGACACCTCCGAAGCGCGCTACGTCCAGCGGGCGCAGTAGCCCCGGGCGTCACGGTTGCGGGCGCTCCATCCCCCGCTCGCCCCCCGCCAGGATCAGCGGAAGCAGAAATTCTTGGAGCCGCTGGGCGTCCGCTGATTTCATCGCATCCAGATTGATGCCCATGTGGTTGTCGTCCACAACCCGGGCGATGCGTCCGGAGATACTGTTGGGCTCGCTGCCAGGGTTCAAGTGGAGACGCACTTCCACCCGCGAGCCCGGGGGGAACGTGCCCGGAACCTGTACGAACAGCCCGTTCATGCTCATGTCCAGGGTCTCGCCTTCGAGCTGCCGGTTCTCGCACCGCAAATCGACCTTGCGGCGGACTGCTATGCGCCGGAAGCGGCGCCTCTCGCGCTCGATGGGGCCATGTGTGGCGTGGAGGACGCTCAGCAGATGTCTTCGATCGATTGGCTTGTTGAGAAAAAAGTTGGCGCCTGCCTGGTATCCGCGGGCCAGCAGCGAAGGGTCCGCGTCGCCGGTGATTATGACGACGGGCGTGCGCTGGTTGATGCCCGACGTGCGCAATTGGCGGACGAGCTCGATTCCGTCGAGCGGGGGTATGTGCACGTCGAGGAACACGCAGTCAAACTTCTCCGCCCGCAGGCGCGCCGCGGCAACCTGGCTGTCGGTCATTGCGCTTACCTCGATTCCGGCCTGGAGAAGGGTTGCCTGGATCAGTTCGCAGGTTGCCGCGTCATCGTCCACCACGAGGACGCGGGTCGCCGCGGTACCCTGCTTCGCCGGGCACGCTGGCCGGGTTCGGACGGCGTCGGTCATTGCGCCCCCGCGCCCGACACCGCGCCACTCATTTTCATGTCTATCTCATCCATCAGCAACATGTCCCATCAACCGTGCGCGCGCCCCGGCGGCCGCCATTAAGATTAGCGGACCGACCGAGCGCTTGCGAACGCCGGCGAAGTCTCCAGCAGACCTGCCAACTCGCGAAGCAGCCCGGCGTCCCACCAGCCGCGCTTGGCTTCTTCCTGGAGGATGGCGATGGCCTCTTCTTGCGGCAGGGCCTTGCGGTACGGCCGCTCGGTGGTGAGCGCGTCGTAGATGTCCACGATCTGCAGGACACGCGCTGTGAGCGGGATACTGCCGTTGCTGAGGCGGTCGGGATAGCCGCTGCCGTCCATGCGCTCGTGGTGGTAGCGGATGATCGGCAGCACCAGGCGGAACGATTTCAGCGGGGCGCAGATGTGCTCGCCGACCACGGGGTGGGTCTCCATAATTCGCCGCTCATCGGGGTCGAGCGGCCCGGGCTTGTGCAGGATGCGCTCGGGCACGGCCACCTTGCCGATATCATGCACGATCCCGGCGCGACGCAGCGCCACACGCTGGTCCTCGGGCAGCCCGAGCCGCTCGGCCAGCGCCACCGAGTAGTGCGCCAGGCGATCGCAGTGCCCTTCGGTGCACGGGTCTTTCGCCTCGATGCTGCGCGCCAGGCTGCAGAGCACCGTCTCGGCGTTCTCCAGCTCGTCGGTGAACTGCTTCAGGCGCACCAGCGAGCGCACCCGCGCCAGCAATTCCTCCTTGCGCACCGGCTTGCTGAGGAAATCGTCGGCGCCGCTTTCGATCCCCTGGATGCGGTTCTCGATGTTCCCCAGGCCGGTGATCAGCACGACGGGGATCAGCCGGGTCTCCGGCCGCGCCTTGACCGCCCGGCACACGGCATAACCGGTGCAGTGCGGCATCATCACGTCGAGTAAGGCCAGATCAATGGGCTCGCGGGCCAGGGCCGCCAGGGCCTGCGTCCCGTCCTCCGCAGAGACCACCCGGTAGCCATGCAATCGCAACAGGTGGCAGAGCAATTCGCGGTTGTCTTCGCTGTCGTCGGCAACTAGGACGGTTCCCAGAGGCATTCTGGCCTGAGGCATGGCGCGCTCCAAACGGCCCGGGTGGGGGTTGAAGGGGAGCGATGGGATTCCCCGCCACGATCGGCAAAAAAGAATTCGGGGGAGGGGGCCAATACCCTAGCAACGCGTCAAGCGGAAGTCAAGAAGGTCTTGGTGTTTCGCCAAGCGAAAATTAACCGAAGACGCGGGCGAAGATTGCGTCCACCGAGCGAAGCTGGCGATTCAGATCGAAGGCGCGCTCGAGCGTCGCCCGGTCGATGAACCGGCCGATGCGCGCATCGGCCGCGACGCGCTCGCGAAAGCTGCTGTCGGACTCCCAGGCTGCCATGGCGTGTTCCTGCACCCACTGGTAAGCCTCCTCGCGGGAGGCGCCCTTCTCGATCAGGTCCTGCAGGAGCTGGCCGGAGAAGACCAGGCCGCGAGTGGCTTCGAGGTTGCGCAGCATGCGCTCGGGGAAGACGCGCATTCCGGCGACAATCCCAGCCATGCGGGCGAGCATGAAGTCCACCAGGATGGTCGAATCGGGGAGGATGATGCGTTCGACCGAGCTATGCGAGATGTCGCGCTCGTGCCACAGTGCAACGTTTTCCAGGCCGGCCAGGGAGTTCGAGCGCACCACCCGCGCGAGCCCGCACACCTGCTCGCAGCCCACCGGGTTGCGCTTGTGCGGCATCGCGGAGCTGCCGCGCTGCTCGCCGCCGAACGGCTCCTCGAGCTCGCGCACCTCGGTGCGCTGGAGGTGGCGGATTTCGAGCGCAATCTTTTCGAGCGAAGCGGCGACCACGGCGAGCGTGGTGAGGTACTGCGCGTGGCGATCGCGCTGGAGCACTTGAGAGGAGATGGCCGCGACCTCGAGCCCCAGCCGCCGGCAGATTTTCTCCTCGACTTCGAGCCCGAGGTGCGCGCCGGCGCCCACCGCGCCGGAGATCTTCCCCACCGCCATCTGCTGCGTCGCCTGGCGGAAGCGCTCGAGGTTGCGGCGGTTTTCCGCAAACCAGTTTGCGATTTTCAGGCCGAAGGTGATGGGCTCAGCGTGGACGCCGTGCGTGCGGCCAATCTGCGGCGTGTGCTGAAACTCAAGGGCGCGCCGCTCGAGCACCTCGCCGAAGCGCGCCAGGCCCTGGTCGATCAGCCGCGATGCCGCGTGCACCTGGAGCGCCTGGGCCGTGTCCACCACGTCGCTGGAGGTCAAGCCGTAGTGCAGCCAGCGCGCCGCGCCCGGGTCGCCGCCCGCTTCCACAATGGATTCGCCCACGGCGATGGTGAAGGCGATGACGTCGTGGCGGACGCGCGCCTCGAGTTCGTGGATGCGCCCGACATGGACGCGGGCGCGCTGGCGGATCGCCGCGGCGGCTTCGGGGGGCACCTGGCCGCATTCGGCCAGAGTTTCCGCGGCGGCGATCTCCACCTCGAGCCACTTCTGGAACTTGTTCTCTTCGCTCCAGATACGGCCCATCTCTTCGCGGGTGTAGCGCGGGATCAAATGGTACTCCCTTCGGCCCGGCGCCCGGCCTGAGGCGCAAAGCGCCCTGCGGCGCAGCCAGCCGGACGCAGACTAAGCTTGCTTATCGAAAAGCGGTGGGGAGATTCCCTATCCAATGATACCTGAATTCATGCGTCCGAGGGGAAGCAAACAAGTCTGCGGGCGGCCGCCGGACCCGCCGGTGTATCCCCCGGGGGGAGCGGTCCCCGGACGGTAGCCCATTTTCACGCCTTCTTTCGGCATTGCAGGATTGCGAGCGCATGGGGCTGGTGGGGTGTGAAAACCTCGGGGAACTGGAAAGGAGCCCTCAAACAGCCGAGAGCTGCCTCTGCACTATGCCGCAACTTCGGCCACAAGCAGGCTGGCAGGCCCCGCGAGTGGCTTATGCTCCAGAAAATGCCACCCCGCCTGCTCCAGCCATGACCGAGCTTCCTCCGCGCTGTACACGTCTCCGTTGCCGCCGACCACCAGGAATTCACCCGCCATCAGAGCGGCGAAGAGAGGGTCGGTGTGCGCAGCATTGGTCCACAAATCAACCAGCAAGAAACGCGCTCCGTGATGCGCTGCCTCCCGGACCCGCCGGAACAACTGCTGGTTCTGCTCGGGAACGAGCGCGTGCACGACATTGGCAACAAGAAAGGCATCGTGACCCCCGGGAAGGGGATCCTTGAGGAAGTCTCCCTCGGCAATGCTGAGCCGGTGCTCAAAAGCTGTCCCGCCGACCCTTCTCCGCGCAATCGTCGCCGCCTGCGGCAGCTCGTACAGCGTGCATTCGATATCGGGGTACCGCTGGGAAATGGCTCGGAGAAACGAGCCAGTGCCGCCTCCCAAGTCCAAGATGCGGCGGTGGCGGCTGAAATCGTACCCCTCCGCGAGAGCAGCAGCTTGACCTGCGGAAAAGGCCTCCACGCCTTCAGAAAAGATCCTCTGCTCGTCCGGCGTGAAGTTGAATTCGCCCGACACACCGCGGCCCAGGCGAACCGAATCCTCCAGCGTCAGCCAGCGGCGGTAACTCAGTCGATTCCAGAAGCGGATGAACGGACGCATATCCTGCGGCCCACGTCCGCTAAGAAAAGTCTGGGCGACCGCAGCGTTGCGGTATCGGTCGCCCTCACGTTCCAGGAATCCCAGGGCCGTGACAGCATCCACAATGATGCGTGCGGTTCGCCGCGGGAGGCCGAGATCACGCGCCAGTTGGTCAAGCGACTTGCCGCCGTCGGCAAGGGCTTCGAAGACGCCCAGCTCACCGGCCATGAACAGATGTTTGGCGCGCATGAACCCGGTGGCTGTCTCGAAGATGGGCCCGGGGTCGGGGGCCGCCTGGGCGCCAACAGGGATGGGCTGACCGCTCATTAATTCCTCCTCGTCAGGCTAAATTAGGGTGCAAGTATTTCGCCGCGGCGGATCAACGTCAAGCAGGTAGCCTCCTTTGTCAGGATTCGCCGGGTCCTGAAAGCACCTCCCCACGTGCCGAAAAGTTCAGGGAGCACAATCACAATGTCGCGCATGCCAAAAGGCGCTTTTCGGGCGCTCTAGACGCAAGATCGCAGCGGAGATTTCAGCAGTACTATCTTAACTTTGGTACTTGACCTTTGTCCGCTAGGGACTCAGAATCTCGCTCGCTTCGTCAGCCAGGGCGCAACTTCCACGTCCCCAGGTGCACCCAGGGCAAGCGTCGCGCAATCCTTCCCCCTAGTTTCAAAACAGGAGTGGAGAGTATGACTAAGAAGAGCGCGGTATTGTTTGCGGTTTCGCTGTTGGTCTGCGCCGCAATCGGCGTCGAATTAGCAATTGCGTTTACGACTGCGCCCGGCTTTGCTGCAACCGATTTCGCTACTGGGTTCGTAACCTTTGGTGGACGCGTTGGCCCAATCGGCCTTGCTTTTGATGCTTCGGGCAACCTATTCGTAGGGGACCCTGTAAATGGCTTCCTATACAAGTTCGGCCCTGCGGGTGGTGTCGCCTCGACGACCACACAACTGAACGGGACGGCAATCCCTGGACTAATCGGTGGCTTGGCCTTTACCAAGGACGGTCGCCTCTATCTTGCCCGTAACGATGCTGGCGACGTGGTGGAGATTGATCCTTCCAACGGGACGGTAATTCGGACAGTAGCCTCTATTTTCGCCGCCACAGGTCTCGCGACAGACCCCTTGAGCGGTGACCTGTTCGTCTCGCAGCCAGCATTTGGCTTTACCGGGGTTTTTCGCATTTCAAACTTCGGGAGCAGGCCAGGAACCGTAGCCGTGTACTCGACGGTCGAAGCCGATGGACTTGCGTTCGGCCCGGACGGCACGCTCTACGCTGCGTCCGGCCTGTCGGGCGGGGTTGTGAAAATCAACGGGACGAATTCGGCAACGCCTGGCGCATCGACGTTCGTTGCCAGCGTTCCTTTTATCGATGGAATGGCTGTATCGGCCAACCCGAGCACGCCATTCCTGTACGGCAACCGGAACGATGGGATCATTACGAAGATTGACCTCACCACTAACCCTCCGACGCTGACGGACATCTTTACGGGCGGCACCCGCGGCGACTTCGCTGCGGTGGGCTTTGACGGATGCCTATATGCTACACAGACAGACAGTGTCGTGAAGGTGACAAACGCAGACGGTACCTGTGTCCCGCCGCCGCTTGGCCCGCTGCAGCCAACGAGCCCCAGTGTCGCGGTAGACATCAAGCCCCAGAGCTGTCCGAACCCAATCAATGTTGGAGCACAAGGGGTTCTTCCCGTTGCCATCCTCGGCACGGCGAGCTTTGATGTAACTACGGTTGACCCCTCATCCGTCAAGCTGCAAGACGTGCCGGCTCTGCGGTCAGCCCTGGAGGATGTAACGACACCGTTCACCGGGACGCTGATGAATGCCACCGATTGCACGACGGCAGGGCCCGACGGCTTCACCGATCTTCTCCTGTCCTTTGACAATCAAGCCGTATCGGCTGCTTTGGGCCCCGTGACGGACGGCCAAGTGCTCATCTTGACGCTAACCGGCAAACTCCTGCCGCAGTTTGGAGGCACAGCCATCACAGGCCAAGACGTTGTAATCGTAAGGAAGAAGTAGGAAACCCTTTCAGGGCTCGTTGGAGCCCTGGAAGGGCCTCACCCGGCGCGAGCGCGCCGGGGGCCGCCGCCGGAAGTAGCACTCCAGGACCCATCGCACCGATGAGAACAAGAGGCCGGGCAACCGGCCTCTTGTTTAATCCGCTCACTCGACAGAATTCCCGGAAGTCTCGCCAGCGCTGCGGCGTCCCGCACGGACCGGACAGCCGGGCGCCGGTCTGTGCTATCCTGAGCGGCCTTGCACCGCTGACTTCCGCTGCACGGAGAGCCGCATGAATCATTTCTCCCTGAGAGCGATGAAACAGAGTCTGGTCGCAGCCTTCATCTTGGCGCTGGCGCTGGCGATGCCGGCGCCTGCGCAGCAGCCAGTTGCGAACGCGTCGCCGGCTCAAGCGCCGCCCGCAAAAACTGGCCCCGAGCGGCGCTACCTGATCGAGCAGATCGGCCCGGTGGCGCTGGTGCAATTCTACGTGGACGGCTTCGAGAAGTTGACACCGCGGCAGCGCCTGCTGGCCTACTACCTGGCCGAGGCGGGAATCGCCGGCGACCCCATCTACTACGATGAGATCTCGCCCTACGGTCTGGAGCTCAAGCAGTTGCTCGAAGGCATCTGGACGCACCCGCAGGGGATCGCTCCGGCGACGCTCGAAAAGCTGCGGAGCTACACCCAGCTCGTCTGGGTGTATCACGGCAACTACGACCTGGACAGCTCGCGCAAGTTTTTGCCGGAATTCACTCCGGCCGAGCTGCGCGCCGCCGCGCGCCAGGCGCTTCACAACGGCGCCAATTTCGGCCTGAAGGCCCCGGCGGCGCTCGACGCCAAACTGAAGCGCCTGGAGCAGCCCGTCTTCGACGCCAACTATCGTCCCGTGCTTACGGTGAAGAACCCTCCGCCGGGGCAGGACATCCTCACCGCGAGCGGCAATAATCTCTACGAGAATGTGACCCTCGCCGAGGTCGAAAAGCTCCAGGGGCGCTACGGCCTCAATTCACGGGTCGCCAAGCGCGGCGGGAAGGTGACCGAAGAAGTCTGGCGCGCTGGCACGCCCGACAAGAAAGTCCCGCCGGGCCGCTATGCCGCCCACATCCGCCGAATCATCGCCAACCTGGAAAAAGCGGCTGCGGTGGCCGAGCAGGAGCAGGCCGAAGTGCTGCGGAAACTGGTCCGCTATTACCAGACCGGCGAGAAGAGCGACTGGTACGACTACAACATCGCTTGGGTCAAAGCGGGCGTGAGCGTGGATGCCATCAACGGCTTCGTCGAGCAGTACCTGGACCCGCGCAGCGAGAAGGGCGCCTACGAATCCGTGGTGAGCTTTGTGGACACCGAGCAGACCAAGCTGATGCGCGATTTTGCCGCCAACGCCCAGTACTTCGAGGGCCGCGCACCCTGGCGGGACGAATTCAAGAAGCAGAACGTCCGCCCGCCGGTGGCCAATGTGATTACGGTGGTCTCAGAGGCGGGCGAGTCCGGGCCCATCAGCCCCGCCGGCATCAACCTGCCCAACGAGCAGGACATCCGCCAGAAGTACGGCACCAAGAGCGTGCTGCTGTTCAACGTTTCCGGGGCGTTTGCCGCGGCCACGGGCGAAAAGGCTGCGGAGGAATTCTCTTCCACCGAGGAAGAGAAGCAGCGCGCCCGGAAGTTTCGCCAGAGGTCGCGCAACCTTCTGGTGGCCATGCACGAGGTGATCGGGCACGGCTCGGGCAAGGTGAGCGAGAAACTCACTGCCGACCCGCGGGCCTATTTGAAGGAATACTATTCGGCGCTCGAGGAGGCGCGCGCCGACCTGGTGGCGCTGTGGAACTTTCCCGACGCCAAGCTCGCCGAGCTGGGCGTCACCGACCAGGAAGAGCTGATGAGAGCGGCCTACGACAGCTATGTTCGGAATGCGCTGGTGCTGCTCGACCGCTATCCCCAGGGCGATGAGGTGCAGGAAGACCACGACCGCGGCTCGCAAATGATCGTCCACTACCTGATGGACCGCTTCGGCTGCATCGAGGCGGTGACGCAGGAGGGCAAAGTCTATCTGCGTGTCACCGACTACGCCCGGATGCGGCAGGGCGTGGGCGAGCTGCTGGCCGAGCTGATGCGCATCAAGGGCGAAGGCGACTACAACGGCATCAAGAAGCTGATGGACACCTACGGCGTGAAGCTCAATACGGGGTGGCGCGACCAGGTCATCGAACGCGCAAAGCGCATCGGGCTGCCCACACGAGCGGCGTTCATTTCGCCGCTGGTGGAGCCGGTGAAGGACGCTTCAGGAAAAATCGTGGACGCGCGCATCCGGCACACGCAGGACTTTGCTGCGGTGATGCTGATCTACTCGCGCAAGAGCCTGGGCTACCTTTCAGCGGAGTAAGCGCCGCTGGATTTCATCGCGCCGGGGCTGATGCGGGTGGAACACGCCGGAGAACAGGCGCGACCTCGAGATTTTTCCGGCTGATCCACCCCACGCGGGCGCGTACGAGCTGCCAGCCCGCGGGCGTCGGCGAACCCACGCGCTCGAGCGGCGCGCGGTACACTAGCGCGCCGGCCAGCGGATCGCCTCCGGGCTTGGCCACCAAGCGAATCGGCGTTGCGCCCCCGCCGGAGGTATTCGCCAGTTCGTAGGCTTCGCCGTCGAAGTTCCGCCGGACATAGTCCTCGAAGTCGTCTGTGGCCACCCAGCCTTCGATCCAATCGGCGGTGAGCACTTCGACGTACGTGACGTTGGCCCAGCGAACTTCATAGCCGCCCGCGGGCAGTTGGCCGCCCGGCGGCACTCCCGGGCGGTTGCTGACGGGCGCCGGCGACCCCAGCTGCACGGTGGGGACAATGCGCCAGCACGTCCAGTTTTCCTGTTGACTTCCGGCACGCTCGACGCGGCAGGTCCCTGCGTCGGTGGCCACCAGGAGAGTGCCGCCGGAATTTGCGAGCGCGGTGACGATCCTCCCCACCAGCGGGCTCGACCCGGGCAGATAGCTGCGGACTTCGCCGCTGGCGGGATTGAATCGCACCAGGCCTTTGGTGGCCGCGATCCCGCCTTCGCCCTGGAGATGCGTGCCCAGCCAGAGCGCGCCGCCAGCGGAAACAATGTGCGTTATGGAGGAGGTGGCCAGCTCGGCAGGCTGATAGATTTTCGCTTCGTTTGTCTTGGGATCGAACCGGACCAGCGTTCCAACACCCCTGGAGCCTTCTCCGGTGTAATACCGGATGGCCAGCCAAAGATAAGCGCCGTCATCGGCCACGCCCGCAACATCCGGATCTGCAATTTCCAGGTCCTTCGCCAGCGCCTCCGCGGTGAGACCGGGCGCGTCCTGCCGCAAGAATTCCAGCCAGGCGGCGGCCAGTTGCTTGCGCTCCCAGAGGCGCACGCGGGCCAGCGGCTCGCCGCCGGCAGAGCCGCGGATATTGAGGATGCCTTCGTCGTCGGTTGAAGCAGCAGCGAAGAAATAATCCGCGCCCAGGCGATCGCTGCGGTAGATCTTGAGCGGCGCGACTACTGCGGCGGCCTTGTCATTTTTCTCCCGCACGACCTCCCACTGATTGGCCGGGCCGAGCAGGCGATAGGTGAATTCCGCGGCGCGGAAGACCGCGAGCCGGAGCTCCGGACCCGCCCAACTGCTTTCGATGAGCCGCGCCGGGTGGTAGAGGAGGTCGCGGGAGATTTCGGCGGCGTCGACGGGGGGCTGCTGGGCGGCGGCGAGGCCGGGGAAACAGAGGGGGTAAACGAAGTAGAGAAGGCAAAGCAAGCAGGGGAACGCACGCCCTGTGCTCAAATTGGCGGTGACCATCGCGCCGGAGTTAGAGCAGCAACGGGCCCAGCGGCACGTGCTGCGAGGCGATCAGCAGCTCGCCGCGGAATGCGGCCTCGGCCGGGCGGCGCCCCAAGGCTTCTTCGGCAGAGATGCGCGCAACGTCCGGGTTGTTGTTGTACTCCGAAAGGTGCGCTAGCACCAGGAAGCGCGCTGCCGCGTCAAAGCCTTCCGGATCAGCGAGGAATTCGCTCACGGAGTGGTTCGAGAGGTGCCCGGTGCGGCTCATCACGCGCTGCTTCACGTGCCACGGGTACGGCCCGACCTTGAGCATTTCGAGATCGTGGTTCGATTCCAGGATGAGGCCGTCGGAGTCGCGCAGGTGGTGCTTGACCAGCTCGGGCAGATAGCCGAGGTCGGTCACCAGCGATACTTTGGCGCCATCGGCGGAGAAAGTGAAACCCAGCGGGTCGGCGGCATCATGCGGGACAGCGAATGCCGCCACCTCGATATCGCCGATGATGAAACGCTGCCCGGCGCGGATGTATTCGACGCGGTTGATTCTCTTGCAGGAGCCCTCGGGCAGCACGCGCTGCACCTCGCCGTGGGTCGGCTCCGTCAGATAGACGGTGGTGCGCCAGTGCCGCATCAGTTGCGGCAGCCCGCCGATGTGGTCGGTGTGCTCGTGGGAGATGAGGATGCCGTCGAGCCGCTCAAGCCCGGCTTCCGCATCCGCCAGCCGCCGCAGCGTCTCTTTCCTGCCCAGCCCGGCATCCACCAACAGGCACGTCCGCTGGGTCTCGAGCAACGTGGCGTTGCCCGAGCTGCCGGACGCGAGAATCGTGACGCGAAAAGCGATCGCTTCCCCCCGACTCGGCGGCGCCTACCGCACGGGTCTTGTGCCGGCCCCGCCGCAGACGAGTTGTGAGGATAATGGCAAACTGCAGCCGCCGCGTCAACCGGGCGCGGGCAATGACTCAGCTTCCGGGAAGCCGACTAACCGGACGAGTGACCGCCGACGTTGGTAGACAATGCAGTTATTTTCGGTCTTATTGGTTGCCGTGCAGGCACCGCATCATGATTTCCTTCACCCGTTCCGGAGTGATGCCCTTGTGAAATTCCTGTGAGAGTGGATGGCCCGTCGGTTCTAATTCAAAATTTGGACGGTGACTCGGTTTCTGAATATGGGCGTACATCTTCAGGTTCAGTGTATCCGGATATTCGGGAATCTGAGAGCTCAGCCAGGAAAACATAGCTGGCAGTTCGAAGCGCTTGGGGTCCTCCTCCTTTTTCAGCAGTGTTTCAAAATTCTCGCGACTCAGCGATCCCCATACACCCCAGCAAAAGGTCTTTGCAGTACCGATGATCGGCAGATGAATTTGTCCGCGCACAAAGAAATTGTCATTATCGATCGCGCAGTAGTCTTCGTTTAGGAAAGTCTTGCCACGGCTCTTGCTCCAGCTTGGCAGGAGTGTGGCGCGGCGGCTCGCCTCCTCATACTCTTTGCGCCAGTAGTAGGGTGAATCGTACCCAAAATCAAGGCAGGGTCCGGCGTGCCATTCCTCACAGCTACCGCACTTCCACCGAAGATCGGCCAGATCGCCAAGCGTGACTGAAGTACGCATGTTACGGATACGGGCCCGTTCGTAACAGCCCGAGCAGAGTAGCGATATCTTCGCCAGCTTCTCGGATTGTTCATTCCAACCGTTGTGAGCGGCGCGTATAAGTTCACAATTGTCACACCAAGCGTCGGGGAACGGGTTGTCGGTGGCAGCCTCGTTCCGATTGAATCCGAGCCCTGCGGCCTCTCCGACCAGGTGGGTGCATACGAATGTTTGCTGACATTCGCCGTGAGTCGCGCACTGCATCTTCTCCGCCATTGCACGATTATCTTCGCGGGAGAATGAAACTATGTCAACACTGTGAGTCTTACTTTGTTTTCGCTAGCATGAGGTTGGCGCTCCTGCGGAGATTGCGGGAACCTCGGCCGCGCCAAATCCTTTCCGGATGGCTCGATTCCGAAGGAAGACCAGCAAAGCAATCAGAAAGGCCAGCGCAGCAAACCAGACCCCGGTTAACATGCTGACCACCCAGCCAGTAGCCACTCCGACTCTTTTCAGCACGAAGGGCAGAAAATTCAGAGTCGTGATGTGCACGTAATCCCATGGATCTTCCTTCATCGGACCATTGGTCAGACCCCACTGATCCATTTTCCCCAACGCGAAGGCCGCGATGTTCTTGAGACGGAGAGCGACGACGAAAGTCGGGTGGCCGAGCGTTTCCATCTGATACCTCTCCAAGGGGCACCAGAACACCACCGATGACAACTGGACCACGACGCTGACCGCCACGAGCGCTATCCCCATTTTCCAGACCACCCGGCCCACATCCGTACGATGGCGCAACAACAACGGCACGGAAAAGAACCCGACGATCTGGGCAACGGTCGAGACGTAGCGGTCGCCCCAGGCTGTATCGCCGCTCCAGTCTGTATATTTTGCGTAGAAGCTGATGTAGGCGAACAGCAGCAGAACAAAAGTGATGAGGTAAGCCCTGATCTCGGGACGAAAACGCCTCCACGCGAGCACGGCGATGACAACGGCGAGCACCAGCAGAGGGTCGAACAGGAAGATGGATTTCTCCGGCGAGAACAACGCGCCGAAAAAGCCAACGCGGAACGGCGTTTCAAAGGGGTAAGCCGCCGGCAATGTGGGATCCAGGTGTCTCTGTTCCCGAGCGACGACCTGCAAGTAGGTGTTGAAGAACGACCCAAAGCGATAGTACTGATACGTGCGGTCGATCAGCGCAAAGACCGCATAGACGGGCAGGGCGATTTTTGCGTAGCCGACCAAGCGGGAGCGCAACGCGCGTCCGCGAACGTTTGTGAACCACAAGGTCAGGAGAAGAAAGAGGCCGACCACGAGCAGATCCATTCCGGTGGTGAGGCGCGTGAGCAGGTTCGCGCCGAGCGCGGCGGAGCCGATCAGCAGCGCGCGACGCCTGCCGGTGCACAGCCATTCGTACTGAAATGCCAGGCCCGTTAGCGTCAGAAGCATAATGAAGTTGTTCTCCATCATGTTCTGCGTGTAGTGGAGAAAGGTAGTGCAGTACAGCAGAGCCAGTACGCCCGCGATCCGCTGGTTGACGGTAAAGCCCAGGAGTCCCAACAACCGGAAACACACCAGGACGGTCAGGACACACACGAGGATGTTGGTGCTGTAACTGACGACAATGCTGCGGACGGTGGGATCGGTTGCGTCGTAGTCTCTGAAGATCGGTAAGCGAGCCGTGTAGGTGCCGATGACGTCGGAGGGAAGCATCAGCAGCGATTGGCCCATGCCGTATGAGGCGTAAAGCTTTCCCTTTTGGCCGTGAATTCCGAACTCCGGGTACTCCTCAGCAAACACAGGTGGCTCCGAAGTCCAGAATGAGTGTGTCGTCTGCAAACGATGAGTGGTATCGCTTGTGCCAAGCTCGCCGGACTGGACCACGAAGGCAGTCAGGAACGCCGTCAGGCCCAGGAGAAACACGGGGCTGCGGAATAGACGGCGCACTCGGATGATCCTCTGCACGGATGCTAACCAAAACCTAATCCCCATTCCAACGCGAGCGAGGCGACGCGCAGGCCGGGCTTACGTGGAATTTCCATTCTGATTTCTCAGACGGCTGCCAATATACACCTGACTTTCTCCGCATAGAATGTTCCAGGCCAGCTTTGAGTGGATCTTGCCAGCCGCCGCGCAAGGTGCCCATTCGAGCTCTTCAGAGATTCCCAAAACCCGGAACTGCCGCTATCCCGACCGATTCCTCAAAGGCCTTTCCTTCCCCCCCGCCTTGCTTGGACTTTATCCAAGCTGCTGCCTCTACTCGAGGGCAAACACAGCGTGTACGGCAGCTTCCTGGCGGACCTTCTGTGGGAATAGCGTTAGCTGGGGCGGCGGCGGTGGCGCTGCCACCGAGATCTCCACCGTCTTATAGAACCGGCGTACGCGAGTCTGGGAATTTGACATCTCGTTACTCACGAAGAGAAGATCACCCAGCTTGGCCCCCAAACCTTTGGTGATCTGATCCGCAAGCGAGCGCGCCTTTGCCAGGGCAGCCGAATGCGCTTTCGCATCAAGGGCTAGAGGCTCCTTGACGGTCCAGCTCACATCCTCGACGGAATTCGCTCCCGCAGCGACCGCGATATCAACGGTCTTCTGGGCGTCGCGGACACCGACGCGAACCGTCCAAGACTGACTGGCTTCGAACTGGCGCTCTTTGCGAATTTCCGGGGGCAAATCGCGGCCTTCCGAGATGCGCTCCAGGTGGATGCCTTGCGTTTCGATGTTCTCCTTGGGAATGCCGGCGTCTAGAAGCGCTTTCGTGATTAGATTCGCGATGCGAGTATTCTCCTCGTAGGCGGCTTCCTTCGTCCGACCGTAATTCTGGTAGCCGACGCGTATCTCAGCCAAGTCCGGATCTGCTTGAACAGTCTCCGTTGCAATCACCGAGATGGTCTTGTTGGAGCGGCTGACTTGTACCTCTTGCGGCCATGCTGATGACACTGGGGCAGCTATCAGCATGACAATCAGGGAGAAAAGGATTTTCCTCATCGTAGACCTCCGTGGCGAAAGGCGAGGATGATTGATTCGTTCTTGGGGAATCCGGAGTTTAGGTCATGCGTAACGGTGCAGTCAATTCCCGCTTGGATGAAGCCTGTTTGCAGGCGCTCAATGCATGGAGGCCCGGAATCGAGACAATCTGCGAGGGCTGGTTTTCCCTGTGCAGCTGGAAATGTCGGGCGCGGTCGGGTTAGCTGACTCCGGCGGTGCGCAGGACAGCTTCGACATCTTCCATCAGGTGATTGACCAGCTCCTGGATCTGCTCGTCGGACTGCGTTCCGCCGGAATCCTTTACCTGCTTGCGGATGTCCGCAAGCAAGGTGTCGCGGGTATGCGGCTTGGGCGAGCTGTGTGAGGAGTAGGTCCAAATAGCCCGCTGGATGACGGCCAGCTTCTGCTTATCGGGCGGCAAATCGGTGTGGAGCTTGCCTTCCGCGGCCAGGCGATTGCCTGCTTGAATGATGCGGAGGAATGGAGCGTAGGCCGTGGGGTTGTTGTCGAACGCGTAGGTAACCGCGGCGGGAGGCTGCGCCAGCAAAGCCGCCAGCGCCGTTTCGGGAGCGAGCGCGGCGACAAGAACGGGCGCGGTGGCCAACGCGCCGAGCTGCGTAGCCGGCGGCGCCTGCTTGCCGTAATCCAGGCAATATCCTTGCAGGGGAGCCTGCGCCGTCTGGTTGGCGGGGACGCTCAAGTGCTGGTCTTCAGCAATCATCACGCGCTGGCTCGACGGGTCGCTCGGCACCAACACCGAACCCGCGGGCACTTCCACCTCCATCGGCTCAGAGGTGGTGTTTTCGACCGCGATTTGAAAGACAGTGCCGGAAGTGACTCCCAATCCCCCCAGTTTGTAGTGGACGTCCTTCGGCCGGCTGACCGTCTTTGGCCGCGAGCCGGTTGTACCCGTGGTGGTTGTGGTGCACGGTTTGCACTCCGCGCACACTGTGGCTGCCTCTTTGGCGCAAAACTTCTTGGCTGCATCGGCCCAATCGATTGCATAGTCGCTGGCATACTTTGCCGCCCATTTAGAAACCCAGGCCGAAGCCGTGGTGGTGGTGTAGTCCACAGCGGATTTCTGGGCCTGGCGAATCGCTTGATCCCAGTCGCTCCGGTTTGACACGGCAGCCCGCATGGCCACCTTAAAGGCGGTCTGAACGTCCGTCGCATAAGCCTTGGCCAGAAGCTGCCAGATTGTCTTCAGCGGCGGCATAGCCCCGCCGCCGGCCCACCAGCGCACGAGCGCCGGGATTTGACCCTGGTCAGCGAGTCTCTGCCGCCAGGCTGCTGCGAACGCCTGCGCCAGCGCGTTCGACCAGGCCTGGGCAAACGCGGTTGCGAAGGCTCGCGCGTCAGCCTGGGCGAACGCGTGAGCCCACGCCGAGGCGTAAGCGTAGGCAAACGCGTCGGCCCAGGCCATGGCATGCGCGTCCGCGAATGCGTGCGCGCCCGCATCCGCCCACGATTCCGCGAAGGAGTCCGCCGCAGCCTTGGCGCACGCTGCGGCCTTCACTGTTGCGCAATTGCCCTCGATCAGCTTGGAAGAACCGGAGTAGCCCGAGGCCGTGGCGTTGGCCAAAGCAATAGCGCCCGCCTCCGCCCAGGCCGTCGCGCCGGCGTATCCCCATTCGCTCTTGAATGAGCTGGCCTGCGCGTCCGCGTAGGCGTCCACACTGGCCGAAGCAAACGCCCATGCCCAGGCCGCGGCGTCGGTCCAGACCGCAGCATCCGCGAATGCATTGGCCACGACGTTCACGCTAGCCTTGGCGCAGAGCCAGGGGTAATGCAGGAACCATTCCTGCGCCCAGGCATCGGCGTAGGCCCGGGCGTAGCGCTCGGCACCCGGATTGCCCGCAGCTTGCCAGGCGCGCTGCCAGGCGGCCTTGCCGGCCTGCGCGCCCAGTTCAAACCAGTTGATGTCGCAACAATTGCCGTCCCGAGCGGGTTTCAATCCTGCGGCGGACGCGGACCAGGACGCTTTCCACGCCTGCGCCCAGGTTTGTATCCAGCCGCTCGGCGCCCCGGCGGCGCGCGCCTTTTCTTCCGCGGCTCTGGCCGCCTGCTCGGAGGCTTCTTCCCAGAGCTGCTTGCAGGAAGGCGGCGGGCCCGAGGGAATCTGCGCGCGCGCGGCGCCGGGAAGCGCCAGCGTCGCGAGTAACGCCAGGCACGCTGCGAGAAACACACACCGGGCCGCTGCGATTCGACGCGTAGCAGGATGCATCGCTCACCTCACAAACAAAGGATCGTCGCCGCTCGCGCTACTGCGGCTTTTTCTCGGGCGAAACATTGGACCAGCGCAGCGACGGGCTATTGATCGCCCCATCTTTCTGCTCCGGGTGAACGCTTAACCAGTTCGCCACGGCCGGCAGAACGGTCAGGAAGACGTGCAGGTTCTTGTGGTCTTCCCTGCATCCGGGCTCTTTTTTACAGGTCAGGCAATTTACGCGGATGAGCGCTTCGAACTGGCCGGGATTCATATTGCGCGTGTCGAATTCGACCGGAACGCGGTGATGGTTGCCGGGGCTGACCTCGAAGGTCGGCTCGCCGAGCACGCGCATGAATGGCAGGCTGGTGGGTTCCACCTGAAAGGTATGTGTCCTGTGGCAGGTTGCATTCGTGGCATCAATACCGCTTGGCGCCACAGTATTGGCACGCAATTGTACCCGCCACTCGAACTCACCTTGCGGGCCGGCGCGCGACACCAGTGCAAACAGGCTCGCCGCCAGAACGAACAACAGGACCTTCCGCTTGGTTTTCACGGCCGGTTCCCTCGCGAATGAAGGATTTAGGGGCATGCTAGGGCGGGCGGGGCAGGTTGTCAATCGCCTCGCCCGGTACTGGTTCTATCCGGTTATCACGGGGCCGCGGAACGCGGGTAGGACTAGCAAGCGAGCTCTTGACGAGGGAGCTGGAAACCGTCGAGATTGCCCAGCACGGTGACGCCGATCTGGTCCGGCCGGAAATACTCCTGCGCGATCTGCTGGACCTGGTCGCGGGTGACGCCTTCGATCGAGGCGAGCAGCTCGTCCAGGGTGAAGAAGCGGCCGAAGTACATCTCCTGGCGAGCGAGGTTGGACATGCGCGCGCCAGTGGATTCGAGCGAAAGCATCAGCGAGCCCTTCATGTGGTCCTTGGCGCGGCGGAGCTCTTCTTCGGCGACCGGCTGCTCTTTCAGGCTGCGAAATTCGCCGGTCACCGAGCGCACCACCTGCCCCGCCGTCTCCCGCGCCGTGCCCGCATAGATCGAGAGCAGGCCGGCATCGCGGTAGGGGCTGAGCTCACTGAAAACGGCGTAGGCCAGGCCCTGCTTCTCGCGGATGTTCTGGAACAGACGCGACGACATCCCGCCGCCGAGGAGGTTGTTGAGCACTCCGGCGGCGTAGCGCCGCTCGTGGACCATGGGGTACGACGGCACGCCCAGGCAGATGTGCACCTGCTCGAGCTCGCGCTTGGTCCGGGTGACGATGCGCGCGTGCGGGCGCGGCGCCGGCCCGGCAGCGGCCTGGGAAGCGGGCGCAAGCGCGCTGAAATCGCGCCCCACAAGCTCGAGCAGCCGCGAGTGGTCCAGATGGCCCGCCGCGGTGATCACCGTATTGTTGGGCGCAAACCACGGCCGGAAGCAGGCGAACAGCGAATCGCGGGTGAATGCCTTCACGGTCTCCCGCGTGCCGAGAATGGGCTTGCCGAGCGAGTGGCCCCGCCAGAAATTCTGCGTGAAGATCTCGTGCACCAGATAATCGGGGTTGTCCTGGTCCATCTTGATCTCTTCGAGCACCACCTGCTTTTCCTTGGCGACGTCCTCCTCGGCGAATCGCGGGCGCAGGACCATGTCCGAGAGCACGTCGAAGGCGATGGGCAGGTGTTCATCGAGCACTTTGGCGTTGAAGCAGATCATTTCCTTGGCGGTGAAGGCGTCGAGCATGCCGCCCACCGAGTCCATCGCCCGGGCGATCTCCTCCGCCGTGCGCCGCTCGGTGCCCTTGAAGACCATGTGCTCGATGAAATGTGAGATACCGTTCAGCTCGGCGGGCTCGCGGCGCGACCCGGTGCGGACCCAGATGCCCACCGAGACCGAGCGAACGTGCGGCATCGTCTCGGTGATCACCACCAGACCGTTGGGCAGGACTTCTTTTTGAATGGAACGAGGCTCGTTCGGCATGGGCATCTCTGTGGGGCTCGGATAAGTGTGGCACACGCGCCGCGGAATTTCCATCGCCGCACTAACGTTTAAGGCGCGGCCAGGGCGAGAAATACGGGCGACGGCCGCGTCTCCTGCAAAACTTCGGGCGCGCCGTTCCAACCTAAAGGAGTTTTTCTTCGGGGTTCAACCGGCCGTACTCGCTGGTGTAGTGCAGCGGAACGTCGAAATAGGTGCCTTTATCGAGCGAATAGACTTCGCAGCTATCGAACGGCCGGGAATAGACGTGGATGCTAACGGCGCGCCTGGCAAATTCCGCCAGATTGAGCACCTGGTGGACCGGCTCGATGGGATTGACCGCGGCGGGGTGCTCGGGGTCCATGTCGAACGCGTCGGTGGGCACCAGCCGGCAGGTGCCGCCCAAAGCGTCGCGGACTTCGACGCGGAAGTTCTGCACGCGCAGCCGGCCGATGGGCGTCGCCATCCAGCAGTTCTGCCCGCGGTGGTTGTGGATGCGGCTCGCCTGGCCGATATCCCAGCAGATGGTCATGGCCTCGAACAGGCCGTTTTTAAAAATGAGGTTGCGAGTGTAGTTGCCCTTGGAAAAAAACAGGTAGGGCTCAAGTGTTTCGGGCTTTACGCCGTGCGCCGAGATGAACGCCTGCACCCGCTCGAGCGTGAAATCGCGCGCGGGCACTGCCGCGAGCTTTTCCACCCAATCGCCCATCGCCAGCATCTGGGCCATGCTGTCCTCCCCCAGGGCCAGCTGCACTGGCGGAATTATAGCGCCACCGGCGGCGACGGGCGCAGCCAAAATGCCGTGCTATGATGGAGAATAAACAGAGTGGGTCAGGAAATGCCGGTCGAGTTGCTGGGAAAATCATTGGACGAGCTGCGCGCGGTGCTCGAATCGCTCGGCGAGCCCGGCTACCGCGGCGCACAGATCTATCACGCGCTCTACGGCGAGCGCCGATCCGATTTCGCGGCCATGACCAACTTGCCCGTCGCGCTGCGCCGGCGACTGGCCGCCGAAGCGCGCATCACGCTGCCGCAGATCGTCAGGCGCTACCATTCCTCCGACGGCGCGGTGCGCTACTTGCTCGCACTGCTGAGCGATTCCGCTGCGCCGACACTCATCGAAGCCGTCTTCATGCCCGAGGCAAACCGCCAGACAATCTGCATCTCCACGCAGGCCGGCTGCGCGGTGAATTGCCACTTCTGCTTGACGGCACAGCTCGGCCTGGTCCGGAATCTCACCGCCGGCGAGATCGCCGGGCAGGCGCTCGTGTTGCTTGAAGACCAGCGGGCAAGACTGGTTCCGCAGACCAACGTCGTGCTGATGGGCCAGGGCGAGCCGCTGCTGAACTACGAACCGGTGATGGACGCGATGCGCCTGCTGCTCGACCCGAAGGGTGTGGAGCTTTCGCCGAAGCACGTCACGCTTTCAACCAGTGGGATCGTGCCGGGCATCGAGCGCCTGGCGCAGGAAAAGGTGCGGCCCAAGCTCGCCGTGTCGCTAAACGCTTCATCGGACGAGCAGCGCGACGCCATCATGCCCATCAACCGCAAGTATCCGCTCGCGGCGCTGCTCGATTCCTGCCGGCGCTATCCCTTGCGGCCGTGGGAGCGCCTGACCTTTGAGTACGTGCTGCTCGGCGGATTCAACGATTCCCCGGAAGACGCGCGGCGCGTGGTCCGGCTGGTATCGAACGTGCGCGCCAAGGTGAACCTAATCCCGTGGAACCCGGGCGAGCTGCCCTACCGGCCGCCGCAGCCGGAGCGCGTCGCGGATTTCCGCCGCATCCTGGCCGAGAAGGGGGTCCTGGCGTTTGTGCGCCACTCCCGCGGGCAGGACGTCATGGCCGCGTGCGGGCAACTCGCGCTGCTGGAAACCCCGAAAGACAAAAGCGTCTCGCAGATCTCCGCATAGTCTCTCCAGCGTCGGCGGGGCGGACGAAGAATCGTTCTGCGGGTTGAGCTGCGCTCAGCGTAAGCGAGATGCTTCGTCCGCCTGAGGCAGACTCACCATGACAATGGCGTAGGGCGGTTAGTCCGGGCGCACGCCAATAACGGCCATCAGGCGGCCGGTGCGCGCATTTTCTTTGCGGTGGCTGAACAGCAGGTCGGTACGGCAGGAGGTGCACAGCTCGCTCGCCACAATGTTTGACGCGGGCACGCCGGCATCGAGCAACTGCCAGCGGTTTGCCGCCACCAAATCGAGCCGGACGCGAGCAGGCGGCAGGTCGTGGCCCGGCGGAGTCCGGCTGAGCCATTTGAAAGGGTTGGGCTCCTCACCGGAGGCGAGCTGATCGAACGGCCCGTCGAACCATTCGCGCGCCTGCGCAAACCGCCCCGCGTAGGCTTGGGCAACTTCCGGGCCGACGTCGTAACAACACCGGCCGATGGCCGGGCCCAGCACCGCGACCACGCTTTCGGGATGCGTGCCGAAGGCCATTTGCATCCGGCCGAGCGTTTTCGCGGCGATCCGCCCGAGCGTGCCGCGCCATCCGGCGTGCACCGCGGCCACGGCGTGCCGTCGCGGGTCCACCAGAAGGATGGGAACGCAGTCGGCGGTCTGCACGCCGAGCAAAATCCCCGGCGCGTTCGTGATGGCCGCATCGCCCTGTGGCGCCGCAGCGGGAGCAGCTTCCAATATGTGGATGACGTCGGAGTGGATTTGCCTCAGGGTCAGAAGCTTCATCCTGGAGGCGCGCAGCGCCCGCAGCAACTTTGCCCGGTTGGCCTGAACTTTCTCGCGAGCGTCCCAGTCGGTGAATCCCAGGTTGAGCACGCGCCCGCCATCGAGCAGGCTCACGCCACCCGGGCGTGTCGAGAAGCCGTGCACCAGCCAGGGTAGCTTGGTGAGCGCCGCGGTCTGGAGGATCTGCAGTCCGTCGGCGCGCAACGTGCTCCAGGCCTTGCCGCGAGCATCTGCCCGGCGGCGAGTCGCTCTGCGACCAGCGGTCCGCGATTTTGCGGCCGACTTCATCTCTGAGAGCCCCAGGATTTTACGCGAGAATATCTATACCAGACGCAATACTGGGGCAATGGGGTATGGGCGAACAGCAGAAAGCAATTGCATACAGAAGCCATCGAGCAGAGTCTAGCTACGAACCAGAAGGTCAGGAGTCCGAATCTCTCCGGCCGCGCTTGATCATGGGCCGGGCGGCTTGGGCGGGGGCGGTTTCGGGCCGAAGGCCCTCGCCGTATCGCGCTGGGGCCGCTTCGTCCGGGAGAGCTCGCGCTGGCGCGCCAGCTCCTTGATCCCTTGTTCCTTGTAGTCCGCGCTTGTCAACGACACAAGGAACGCAACGAGATCGTCGATATCCCCTTCCGTCAGGGCGAGCGGCTGGATGTCCTGGTCGAGATAGGGATTCTGCAAGCCGTCGCCCTTGTTGTAGTGGTCGCTGACATCCCAAAGCGTCTCTTGCGAGCCGTCGTGAAAGTAGGGCCCCGTCACCAGCACGTTGCGCAGGTTCGGTGTCTTGAAGGAGGCGATATCGGGCTCTTTCCTAGAGATGAGAAAGCGGCCGAGCGCTGACATCTCCGTCTGGATGGCGGCGCGATCGATGGCCGCCGTATCCCCCGAGTTGATGAGCTGCTCGGCCTGGCGCGCCAGCGCGACGACGTTGTGTCGGATGATGCCGATACCGATGTTGTGAAAGTCGTTGTCCGTAAAGTTCGTGACGTCCCGCTTGTCTTCCGTCAACGCATGGCATTTATTGCAGCGGCCACGGGTGTTAAAGAGCTCCCAGCCGCGCTTGGCGGCGTCGTCAATGGCGTTCTTGTCTCCGGCGATGAAGTGATCGAAAGGAGAATCAAACGACAGTTGTGTTCGTTCGTAGGACGCGATGGCGCGCAGCAGGTCGGGGCCGTTGGGCGGGCGACCGAAGACGCGCCTGAACGCCTGCTTGTATTCTCCGATGGCTGCGATCCCGGCCACGGCAGCGTCCAGGCTGGGCTGGCCCATCTCAACCGGATTGACGATCGGCAGCGCCGCCTGCTCCTCGAGCGTCTTTACGCGGCCGTCCCAGAACTGCGTCTTGTTGTAGAGGGCGTTCAGAATGGTCGGCGCGTTGCGCTGGCCGACGCGGCCTTTGATACCGATCGAAGCGGGCCTCCCGTCGGTGAAAGCGCGGGCGGGATCATGGCAGGTACTACAAGCCACGGTCCCGTCAGCTGACAGGCGGCCATCGAAGAACAGTCTCTGGCCGAGGGCGATCTTCTCGGGGGTCTGCGGATTGTCTGGCGGTATCGCCGCGCGAGTCGCGCCGTCGGGGACGCCAACCTGTCGAAGGGACTTGGGCCGGGCCAACGGACCCGCTTCGGGAATGGGCGGCGCTTTCAGGGTGGCTTGCTGCGTCGCTCCGTCCGGCGGGGCTTCTGCCACCGAACTCGCCTGTTTGCGCGCACCCTGGCAACCGAGAATCAGCGTAGCGGCACCTACTACCAGCATAAGCGTGACGCACAATCGCGTTCGCTTCGCAACCCGCATTCCACAGTGCTCCTCTCTGGATGGCGCATCGTTTTTCCCAACTCGTGCCACTGTTTCCTCCTAAACATCACGATTCTGCATCCCGACCGGGCGTCCCCACGCATCTCCTATTATTTTACAGGTATAATCCGGCCAGCGCACTCCAGCCCATCCCAAAGCGGCTTCCGCAATTCCGGTCTCCAAGAGGTCTCCAAATGCGAAAGAAGGCAGGGAAATTCTACGCCGACTGGCGGGACGAGCACGCCAAACGGAAAATGAAAGCCTTCCCCACAAAAACCGGGACGCTCCGCTTCCAAAACACCAGGTATAATCCGGCTGCGGCGCCGCGATTTCTGCTGCCCGGGTCGAGTACGCGGCCTAGCAAACCGCAAAGAAGTGCACGGGACCCTGGGAACGCGAGCCCCGAGGCGCCGGGGCGAGCCATGAAGCTTTGGCGCGAGCGCCGCTCGAGCAGCCGAGGGATTCATGATCGTCGGACTGGGCTTGGACATCGCCGAAGTGCATCGCGTTGAAGCCGCCATCCGTCGTCGTGGCCAGGCGTTTCTCAAGCGCGTGTTCACCCCCGCGGAGATTGCCTACTGCGAGCGCCACCGCAATAAATACGAGCGTTACGCCGGGCGTTTTGCTGCGAAAGAAGCGGCCATGAAGGCGCTCGGGACAGGCTGGCGGCGGGGGGTGCGCTGGCTCGACTTCGAAGTGGTCCGTCTGCCGAGCGGCAAGCCCTCGCTCGAGATCCGGGGCCGCGCCCAGGAATTTGCCGGGCGCCTGGAAGTAAAGAACATCGTCCTCACCATCACCCACAGCGGCGATACCGCGCTTGCGCAAGTCATCTTCGAAGGTTGAGTTCTCACGAAAAGCAGATTCTTCGCCTGCCAGCTTTCTGGCGGGCGAGAAACGACAAGCAAAGGCACTTGTTCAATAAACTGTTAGAACCCGAGCGGCTGTCCGTGAAGGTACGGCTCGGCAGCATTGATGCGGACATCGAGCATCTGATTGGCCGGCCAGCAGCCGTCGACACGCACTTCGAGGTAGTTGCTCGCCAGCGCCCCGGTCCATGTTCCCGTCGGCCCCTCCCCGGAGCGATTCAGAGTCAGCACGCGCAGCCTCCGGCCGAGCTGTGCGACGCGGAAGGCAGCGCTTTTCTCCGCGGCCAGGGCGCGCAGCTCCCGGCTGCGCCGCTTGATCGCCTCCTGGGACACCTCGTCGGGCATCTCAGCAGCGCGGGTGCCGGGACGCTTGGAAAACGCGAAGACGTGGAGGTAGGTAAACGGCAACTGCCGCACCAGCTCAAGCGTGGCGCGGTGGTCGGCGTCGGTTTCGCCGGGGAATCCCACGATCACGTCGGCGCCGATGCCTGCCTGGGGAAGCCGCTCGCGGATCCATTCCAGCCGGCGCGCATAGTGTGCGGTGCGGTACCACCGGCGCATCGCCGCCAGGATGCGGTCGGAGCCCGACTGCAAGGGAATGTGGAAATGCTGCGCGATCCGGTCTGAAGAACTCACCAGGGCAATCAGGTCCTGCGTGATGTCCATCGGCTCGACCGAGCTGATGCGCAGCCGCTCGAGCGAAGTTTCCTCCAGGATGCGGCCGAGCACCTCGCGGAATTCAACCCGAGGCAGCAAATCGCGGCCGTAACTGCCGAGGTTGATCCCGCTGAGCACGACTTCGCGGTAGCCCGCGGCAGCCAGCCGGCGGATCTCTTCGACCACGGTCCCTGGCGGCAGGCTGCGGCTGCGCCCGCGCACAAATGGGATCACACAGTACGCGCAGCGGCTGTTGCAGCCGTCCTGAATCTTCAGCACCGGGCGCGTGTGGCCGGCCTCGCCGCCCTCGACTGGAGCCACGAGCATGGCGGTCTGCGCAAAGATGTCGCCGGTAAGAATTTTGGCCGGGGCGTGCGCGAGCGACATCGGGCCGGCGGCGAGCTGTTCGAGCGGGACGATGGCGGATCGAGCCTTGCCCGGCCCGGTCATCTCCTCGAGCAGGCGCGGGATTTCCGGCTTGTGCGAATTGCCCACCACCCAGGCGACGCCCTCGAGCTCGGCCAACTCCTCCGGAGCGCGCTGGGCATAACAGCCGGTCACCACAATGCGCGCCGAAGGGTTTTTGCGATGGATGGCGCGGATGGCCTGGCGCGCCTGGGAATCCGCCGACGCGGTCACCGTGCAGGTGTTCACCACAACGACGTCTGCGCCCGCGGCAGTGCGCAGGGCTGCGTAGCCGCGGTCCACCAGTTGCCGCTCGATGGCCGCGGCATCGGCCTGCGTGGCGCGGCAGCCGAAATTTTCGATATGGAACGAAGCCATGGGTCCGGGGGAGCGAGGCTCGAAAATCGAAACTCGCTCCATCGCCCATTATAGCAATTGCATTCGGGCTAGCGGTTAACGCGGGGGGGCGGCTTCGAGCGCCACAGAAGAGATCGCTTAGTCGGCGCCGGCGGCTTGCGACCACGCGCTGTCGGCGGGTCGGAGCGTAAGCCAGTCGGTTCGCACCTTGTCCCATTCCTGGATCAGAAACCCGTAGGACTCGAAGAATTGGCGGAGTTGAGGCCGCTGCAAGCCTACGATTTTCTCCAGGATGGGCACAAGCGTGGCGAGGGCATTGGCGCCTAGAACCGTTCGTTTTGCGATGTGGGCGACGTGCTTTGTTTCCGAAACGGCTATGGTGAAGCCATCGCGCGCATTGACGTGCAGCATCACATGGATATCCGAACTGCCGTCACCGGCGTAGACAATGTGATCCGGCCCGATCTCCAAAGTTGTTTGGAGCTGGTCGAGTACGGCAACTTTTCCGTAACCCGCTGTGGCGCGGACGATCGTATCGATTTCCCCGGAACTGTGGTAACGGAATTCAGTTCCATAAATGTGATCGGAGGGCAAGATCCCTTCCAAAGCCGACCGGATCACTTCGACAGGGGCCGCGGAGAGAATGTAGAAGTCGAAATGATAGCCCTCGATGCCGTGATCGAGAATCTGGTACAGAAGCTCAATGTTCTCTTTTAGGCGGATGCGCTTGCCGACTTCGTATAGATGTTCCCTGCGAACTCGCGTGCGGAATTCGGGATCATGCAACAACAGGTAAGCTAATTCTGCGCCCTGCTGGACCAGGTTGAGCTTGGCCATCCCTGTCGCCTTGCGCTTGAATTCCTCGGGCGCAATGCCGAGCATTTCACTCAGAACATAACCGGAGTCATTGAAGGTAAGCGTCCGGTCGAAATCGCTGGCAAACAGATACCGTTTGAGGGGCTTCTCGCTCATCCATGTCTCCTCGAATCAAGCTCATGCCCTGGGTCGCTTCGAATCTCGCCCTTCTTATAATAGATGCAAGAGCCGCTAGATAGACCCATATAAAATAGTCATGCGCGTTATAAGAGATCGGCAATGAGTGCGATTCGAAGGGGGGCCGGGCAAAAACGTTTTCTTTGTGCGCGCCCCCGGAGGGCGAGCCTTCTACGAAGACCGGCTTCCGATCCCGGAGGTGGACCGCAACTGATCGAGCCGCCCAATCGCTGTGGAACCCGGCCTACTTCAACGCGGTGTGCCCTCGATAGAAGACCGGTAGGGCGTGATTCGGGGCGGATGCAGGTCGGGCTCAGCCAGCCAAACCTGCCGGTTGTTAAAGTATTGAAGCAGCTCCATATTCCGCGCAACGCCCATATCGCGTGCCCAAACCACCGGGGCGGCGTCGATTTCGGCCTCGTTATAAACCCACTCATCATGCACGTTGTGACCAGATTGGTACCTGACGACGACAAGGTGGCGTCCGCCAGCCGCCTCCAGGCGGTGCAGCACCGCCGCCCGGCCGAAGCTGGCTGGTTCCTGCTTCCCAGCAATCCTCATCCATCGGCTGCCAGGTCCGGAAGGGCCCTGAAGCGAGTTTGCCACCAGGATCAAGGCGCAGGCCGGCAGTAATGCTCTGACCAAGAACAAGCCGGCGGGCGCGCCACGAAAAGTCCAGCCAGCCAGGCGCTGCATGGCCAGGGTCAGAATCAGAAAGAAGAGTCCGGTGGCCGGGGCGGCGTAATGCGGGTTCTGCCAGACCTCGAGCGACAGGGCGGCGAAGAAAAATATCGCCGCAGCGAGGCTGAGCTGGTGCGCATCGTGCTCCTTCCAAAGCCAGGGGAGAGCGACCAGCGGAATCGTGAACAGCCAGCCGAAGAAAAACCGCCAGTACGTGCGCGCCTTTTCGAGAACGTTGGTGAGCAGTGGGGTGGAACGCACGTTCGAGTAGACGGCCAATTCCCAGGCGTAAAAGTCGCGCAGAACCGCATGATGGTAGACCGGTTCGGGACGCGGTTTCTGCCAGACGAAGAGCGGCGCAGTCGCCATGGTCTGACGATTAAGAACATACGGCATTACCAGCGAATGGCCAGTGACGCGGTGGAAATAGTAGAGCATCCCAAAGCCCGTGGCAGCCAGGATCAACAAGGTGGGCCACAGAGCGCGTGTACGTGCGACCTTCCAGAATCCGACTCCCGCCAGCGCCAGCGCGAATACCAAGCCCTCGAACGGGCGGCTGTTAGCTAGAATCCCCAATCCAAGCCCCATCCAAGCGGCGTCCCGCCAAGAACTCTTCCGCAGCAGCCGAGGCACCGCGCCGAGAACCAGTGCGCCTCCGATGGCCGCCACCGCACCACCCCAGTAGCTGTTCATCCAATAAGAGAATATGCCCAGCCGCATCGCGGCTAGCGTGGCGCCGAGGAACGCCCAGCCCGGAGAGACCCAGCCTTGGAGCATCCAGCAGATGGCAGCCCCCATCAGGCCGATGCTGATCCACACACCCGCCCACGGATGCCCGAATAACCTCCAGCCTGCCGCGAGTATCAGCCCTTGGCCAACCGGGTACATGCTGGCGTAGCTGGGCCGCACGAGTATGTGCATGCTCTCGAAGTGCTCGGCCATCGGGTGTGCCGGGTTGGTGAGGCGCCCGTGCGCAAATGTGTCGGCCGCCAACAGGTAGCTGAATTCGTCATGGGTCTGCGGCTCCGGCGCCGGCATGACAGGCAGCAAGAGCGCGCGAAACGCCAGGGGCAACAGGCCTACGGTCAGCATGGCCAGCACACGGCGGCGCGCCAAGCGCTCGAGCTTGGCTTCGAGCGGCACAAAGAGACGCCATCCTGCGGTACAAACAATTACCGCCAGCGCGACCGCGGCCAGCGTAAGCAGCCCTTTGGAAACATGCACAAATCCGAGGCGAGCGGGTGGCTCACCCGCCGCCGCAGCCAATGCCGGCGCCATCAAGGCCAGCAGAAGGGGCGCGAGGGCCGTGCCTAGTCTGCGCATCTTCTTGGTAGCGATCATGGCAAGGGGCCGGGCTCCGTTCCCGCGACTTGAGGGCATCCAACCGGGATGCCCGAAGGATCTCAGCGCAACCAAAGGGCAACGTGGGACTTTTTCCGCTTATTTCGTGAGAGCCAGCTCGTGCAGGTAATCAACGAAGGAGCCCACGGCGCCGTCCATGCCCTGAAGCTTCGGGTTTTTCGATTCGACGACGTAGTATTCGTCCGGAGCATGCGCGCCGCTGCCGTGGCCGAGGCCGAAGTGACCTGCCGGCAGGCGCAGCGGCTCACCGGTGAATACGTAGCCCGGCCAGGAGCCAGCGTTGCGCGGCAGAATCACCGGGTCAATTCCGCCTCTGCGGTACACTGCGGTCTCCGCTCGAATTATCGCGGCGTCAGCGGGCGTGCTGGTGGGATCGTAGCCGCCACTCATGTGGACTTCAATATCGCCGAAACCCCGCTTCACGAGGTGCGCCTTGAGCGCGGCGAGGGCCGCGGCAGCCGTCATATCGGGCACGAGCCGCAGATCGAGCTTAGCCACCGCCCGACCGGGAAGGATCGTCTTCCCGCCCGGCCCGGTGTAGCCGCCAACGAGGCCCTCGATGTTGACCGTGGGCCGCGACATCAGGAGCTCCAGCGCCTCGCGCCAGCTCACGTCATGCACCCAGTGATCTACGCCGAGCAGCTTTTTGGCAGACCCTTCGTCGAGGCGGCGTGCTGCTTCGGCAATCATCGCTTTCTCGGCTGTCGAGAGCGGCCGCGCCTGCTCGGCGAAGCCCTCAATGGCGGGATCGTTCCCATCGGGCGAGACAAGTGTCGCAAGCGCCTCGACGAGGTGCCACGCCGGACTGTCCACCCTCGCCTTGTTGCTCGAGTGGATGTCGCGGCGCGGTCCGCGACCCCAGCGCTCGCCGCTCGCGATCAGCTCGAGCTCAATGACGCCTTTGGCGCCGAGCGTGAGGGTGACTGCGCCGTCGAGCCCCTGCGACGCCGAAGGCACAAAGATCCCGACGCAGCGCCCGAGCGCGGCCTGGACCTCCGGCCGGCGCACGATTTGTGGAAAATGCGGCGAACCGATCTCTTCCTCTCCCTCCGCTACGAACACCAGATTTACGGGGAGCTTCCGGCCTGCGCCGCGAATGGCGTGGAGTGCGGCGAGGAATGCCGCCTCCGGGCCCTTCTGGTTCACGGCGCCCCGCCCCACAACCACCTTTCCGAGCCCGGGCTTTTCGACCAGCGCGGCCTCCCAGGGCGGCGAGGACCACTCTGTCGGATCCACCTGCTTCACGTCGTACATGAAATAGACGCCCACGGTGCGGGGAGCGCCGGCGTCGAGCGTGGCGAAGATGCCGGGTTGGCCATCGGTGGGCACTTTGGAAACCTCAACGAAGCCCGCCTCGTGGAGGAGGCGCATGGTGAGGTCGCAGCCTTCGCTCATGCCCCTGTTCTCGGCGGCGATCGACGGCTGCCGGATCCACTCCTGCAAGCGCTGCACGGCCTCGTCGTGACGCTTTACAATCTGCGCCCGAATGGCGTCGAGGTCCTGCTGATCCGCCTGCGCAAGGCGCGGCCAGGCGAGCGCCGCTGCGCCGACCACCACGCCTTGGAGGAAGGCTCGCCGGTCCAACTCGGGGGTGCACAATCTCAAGCCCGATACCCTGTCCGGGCTCGCGGACTGTTCATCCGCACCAGAGACGTCAGTGGCGAGCGTTCCACCTCGGCCGAGCCTCGCGTCCGCCTGCTCGGATTCCGTGTGGCCGGACTTAAGAAGCTTGGCACCATCCGCTCCGCTCGAACGTGCTTTGACCGGGATTGGCATTTTGGCCTCCGCAACCAGATGCGACCGTTTCAGGTTCGAAAAAATCGGGCGAACCGCGGGCCTATCGAAAGTAGTCGGGAGGATCATATATTGTTTAACCGGAAAATCAATTTGCCGCGATTTGCAAGGCATTGCCCGACGCCCTCGTCAAGCATTGAAGGCTAATAGGGCGGTTATCGTTCCTGCCCAGGCGCGCGGGCGGGCATAGAGAGAGCGTGGCGGCGTAAAGCCGCCGCTACCTAGGGTGGCTTCTCGGCGTGGATCCTGTAGAAAATCAGATGGTTATTCGAGTCTTCGCCCAAGTCCATGCCCACCTCCGGCGGGTGGGAGGGAAGCGCCCCAGGAGGCCGGAGGGCGTAGCCTGCACGGGGGTGCCCCGCCCGGCAGCCCAGGAGCAGGGTAGATCAAAAAGCCGTTGACAATCGCTCGGGAGTGGTGTCAACTGCGTGAAGTGGTCTGATAACCGAACCAGTGCCCAGGAGTGAACCCGTCTGGTGGCTACGGTAAAGGCAGAATTCGAAGCCGTCCGCAAGACCAAGCTCTACGAGCAGGTCGTCAAACAAATTGAGCATTTCATCCACGAAGAATTGCTGAAGCCCGGCGACAAACTTCCTCCCGAACGCGAGCTGGCCGAGATGTTCCAGGTCAGCCGGAGTTCTGTCCGCGACGCCATACGCACACTGGAACTGATGGGCCTAGTCGAACCGCGCCAGGGCGAAGGTAACGTGGTCCGCGATCCTTCGGTCGGACCGGCGGTGAGTCCTCTGTTGGGCCTGCTGGTGCGCAAGCGCGAGATGGTGGGGGAGCTGCTCGACGTGCGCAAGATGCTCGAGCCGCCGCTGGCAGCGCGGGCTGCCGCGCACGCGTCCGCGGAAGAAACCGCCTACCTGGAAGACGTCCTGCGGCGCCAGGAAGAAAAGGTGCGCCGGGGCGAGCTGGCCATCGAGGAAGACTCCGAGTTCCATTACACAATCGCCAAAGCCGCCAAGAACAGCGTAGTGCTGAAGGTGTTGGACGTTCTGATGGACCTGCTGCGAGAGAGCCGGGAGCGCGCGCTGCAAGTCGAAGGGCGCCTGCAAAAATCCTTTGCGGGACACCAGCGCATCCTGCGCGCCATCAAGCGGCACGACGCGGCGGCCGCCGAGGCGGCCATGCACCAGCACGTGGAAGAGATCGAAGAGATCATCCTGAAGAAGCTCTGACCAAATGGGAGGTCGAGATGGGCCGTCTATTCGCGGTGGAGATCATTTACCGGGGAATCTTCCAGAAGACCCTGGCCAAGAACATCAGCCGGGCGATCGTCCTGGCAGCGCACCAGGAGGGCAAGCCGGGCATCTCGTTTGGGCGTTACGGCGACAGCCCGGAGCGCAACGGGATTCCCGCCAAGAACTTCGCCATTGTGGCCACCGACGACATGACCCTCGAAGAGGGGATGGCCAAGTACGAGCCCAAAGAGGTGGACATCAGCATCGCCGTGGACGACACGCTGTGCAAGGGCGTGGAGTCATGGGCGTGGTACGGGCTGCAGCCCATTAACCGGCTGCTGAAACCGGGCGGCACGCTGATCGTGACCTCCCGGGAGGAGCCGGAAGCCCTCATCGAGATGTGCCACCGCAAGGAGTATCCCTACCAGCTCGCGATTGTGAAGGGCATTCCCAGCTTTTCCGGCCTGTGGGTGTTCAAGGAAGACCACAGCGACGTGCGCATCCTCGGCGCCATCGCCAAGGTTTTGCCGGAACTGTTCAGTCTGAAGTCGGTCCAGGAAGCCATCCGGGCGGAATGGAAGGATGAGCTGAAGGCCACCTCGGCCGCGCGCTCCTACGAGCGCACCATCACGGTCACCGTGCCCCCGAGCCAGGGGAATCCCGACGAACCCTATAAGTTTGAATTCCCAAAGTGGTGGGAGATGCGTGAAGGCGTCACCATTCCCGCCATTCCCGCGGGCCACGCCATGAAGAATGAGGCGACCCAGCAGGTGGGCGGCTGGCAGCCGGAGCGCAACCCGACCTTCAAGAAGTTCACCACACGCACGATGCGGCCGGTGGTGGATTTCGATACGTGCATCAAGTGCACGCTGTGCTGGCTGCAATGCCCGGACTCCTGCTTCGATGTCACCCCGGACGGCCTGTACGACGCGAATATGCAGGCGTGCTGCGGCTGCGGCGTCTGCGAAGCCGTCTGTCCGGTGGAGAAATGCGTGACCATGGTTAATGAGACGCAGTTCCGCGACAACGACAGCCAGTGGGAGATGCGGAACAAAGACAAGGAAGGCTACAAGAAGTGGCTGCTGGAGAAAATCGAGCATGGCCCGGGCCCGCAGCGGTCGCACGGCTTCCGTTATCGCGGGCAATATGAAGAGCAGGTGCCCGAAATGCTGGACATTGCTCGCGAAGGCTAGAATCCGTCAAAAGGGAGAACTGTCATGGCGCAGGCGGTAGCAACGATCGAGCAACAGGCTGACAAGACAGCCCTGATCACCGGAAGCGAAGCGATCGCAGTGGCCTGCAAGCTGGCCGACGTGGACGTGATCACGGCGTATCCGATACGTCCCTACGATACGGTGATGCAGTACGTGGCCAAGCTGGTGGCGAACGGCGAGCTGGACTGCGAATACATCGTTGCGGAAAGCGAGCACTCGCAGTTTGAGATCGTAAAACACGCCTCGGCAGTGGGGGCGCGCGTGTTCTGCGGCAGCAGCGGCGTGGGCTGGATGTATGCCTTCGAGGCGCTGACCGTGACGCCGGCTTTGCGCATTCCCATGGTGGCGATGGTAGGCAACCGGGCGCTCGACGATCCCGGAGCCTTCGGCGTGGAGCACAACGACGCGCTGGCGGTCCGCGACCTAGGCTGGCAGCTCGTCTGGGTGGACAGCGCCCAGGAGGCGCTGGATACGGCGCTGATCGCCTATCGCGTGGCCGAGGACCGGCGCATCTTCCTGCCGTGCGCCATCAGTTGCGACGGCGCTTTCCTCACCCACTCGCAGGCCATCGTCAAGATCCCGTCGCAGGAGAAGGTGGACGCGTTCCTGCCGCGCTACAATCGCGGCGACCTGCTGCTCCATCCCGACAATCCCATCACCGTAGCCCCTCAGGCCAACGAAGACTGGGTGATGGAGATCCGCCGGCAGAACGCCGCGGCGATGGAGCGCGCCTCCACCGTCATCCCCGAAGTCTACGCTCAGTTCGAGCAGGTCTTCGGCCGGCATTACGGAAACCCGTTCTTCGAGGAATACGAGACCGCGGATGCGGATATCGTCCTGGTGGGCATGGGGACGCTCTCGACACCGGTGAAAGTGGCGATCCGGGCGATGCGCAAGGAAGGGAAGAGAGTGGGGTTTGTGCGCGTGCGCTGGTTCCGGCCGTTTGCGGCCGAGGAGCTGGCCAAGTGCCTTGGACGGTTCTCCGGGGTGGGAATTATCGACCGCGACTACTCCTTCGGCTCACCGTATCTGAGCGGCGTGCTGGCCACCGAGGTGCGCGCGGCGATGTACCCGACCGCGAAGCGGCCGCCCTTGCTCAACTTCATCTGCGGCTTGGGCGGGCGAGAAGTCACCGTGCCCGACGTCAAGAAAATGAGCGACATCGTGTATCAGGCGGCGGATGGAAAACCGCAACCATTGACCCAGTGGATCGGGCTGCGCGAGTAGCGCGCCAGCCCTTTCCTGGCAAGTTTTGACCGCGAAACAGGAGGGTAGAGAGATGGCCACATACGTGAACACTCAGCCCACGCAGGAAATGGACCCCATCAAAGGGGTCAAGAAGATGCCGCTCGAGGAGTTCTTTACCTCGGGCCACCGAACCTGCCAGGGCTGCGAATCGGCCCTGGTGATGAAGCTGATGGCCAAGGCGGCGGGCCCCCGGACCGTCGTGCTGGGCAGCACAGGGTGCATGTACGTGGCGAACACCACGTATTACAGCACCTCGTGGGTGGTGCCGTGGATGCACACCCAACTGGGCAGCAGCGGCTCGGCCGCGATGGGTTCGGCCGCGGGCCTGAAAGCGCTGATGCGCAAGGGCAAGATCAAGGACGAACCCATCAATGTGATTGCGTTTTGCGGCGACGGCGGCGGTGCGGACATGGGCCTTTCGGCGATTTCCGCGGCGATGACCCATCCCGACTACAACCTCCTCATCCTGATGTACGACAACGAGTCCTACGCCAACACCGATATTCAGCTTTCCGGCAGCACGCCCTATGGCGCGCACACCACGTTCAGCCCGCCGGGCAAGATGAAGCGCATCATGCACCATCGGTGGAAGAAAAATATGGCGGGAATGATGGCGGTGGGGCACACCACGTGCAAATACGTCGCCACGGTGTGCATGTCCTATCCTCTGCAGGCGATGAACAACATCCGCAAAGCGCTCTCCATCGGCGGTCCGACGTTCATTCACTCGCTCGACCCGTGCCCCAAGGGCTGGGACTACGATCCCATGCTGTCGCACGAGATGGGCGAACTGGCGGTGACGACGGGAATCTGGCCGCTCTACGAGGTGGAACAGGGCGTGATCAAACTGTACGGCAAGACCAAGGAGATCGCCGAAGGGCGCTACAGGCGGCTCCCGGTGCGCGACTACCTGCTCAAGCAGGGACGCTTCGCGCACTTCACCGACGACGACATTGACTACTTCCAGAGCAAAGTGGACGAGAGCTGGGAGAAGTGGCTGATTCCCGGCGTGATCCCGTTCCTCAAAGAGGTGGAAACCACTCACCCGCCCACCTAGCAGGCGGGCGGGACGCTGCCCCTCGGCTCTGTTTCTTGCTTCCTCACGGGGAAGGTGATATAGGGTCGCCGGGGAATTGGCAGAGTCAGGGTAGTGCTTGCGTCCCCATGGGCCTCTAAGGAGGTGCATCCATGTCCGCAATTCCGGCAGAGCGGAAAACGGGGATCCTCGACAACCGTTGGCTCATCCTCTTTTTCAGCGTGCTCAGCATGGTGGCGGTGGCGAACTTCCAGTACGGCTGGACGCTTTTCGTGCCGCCGCTGATGAAGCACCTGCGGCAGGAACTGGCGCTTATCCAGGTCACCTTCACTGTCTTCGTGCTCCTGGAGACGTGGCTCGTCCCCTTCGAGGGCTGGCTGGTGGATAAGTTCGGACCCAAGCTCCTGGTCATGCTCGGGGGCATCCTGGCGGGGCTGGGCTGGGTTGGAAGCGGAAGAGCGGAGTCCCTGACCGCTCTCTATGTTTCTTACGCCTTCGCCGGACTGGGCGCCGGCATCGTGTACGGCACGGCGATCGGCAGCGCCCTGAAGTGGTTCCCCGACCACCGCGGGCTCACCGCGGGACTCACGGCCGCAGGCTTCGGTGCCGGCTCCGCGTTCACCGTGGTGCCCATCGCCAACATGATTAACAGCGCGGGATACCAGCACGCCTTCATCTACTGGGGCATCATCCAGGGTGCGGTCGTCATCATCGCGGCACTGTTTCTCAAGTCCCCGCCCGCGGGCTGGCTGCCGGGGTCCTGGACGCAGGCAGCGCGCGGCGAAGAGGTGAAGAAGCGCCAGTCTGTTGTGGACTTCACTGCCGGCCAGATGGCCGCGACGCCGCAGTTCTGGCTCATGTACATGATGATGACGCTCGTCGCTACGGGGGGCTTGATGGCGGTCGCCCAGCTCGCCCCGATGGCGATTGATTTCAAGGTTGACAAGTTCCCCGTCACCTTCTTGTTCATTACGCTGCCGGCGCTCCAGTTCGCCCTCGCCGCGGACCGGCTGGTGAACGGGCTCTGCCGCCCGTTCTGGGGCTGGGTCTCCGACCACATCGGCCGTGAGAAGACGATGACCCTCGCTTTCGGCCTCGAAGGACTGGCCATCTTCGCGCTGATCCACTTTGCCCGCAACCCGCTGCTGTTCGTCGTTTTCAGCGCTTTCACCTTCTTCGGCTGGGGCGAGATCTTCTCGCTGTTTCCGGCGACGTGCGGCGACTTCTTCGGGCGCAAGCACGCCACGGCGAATTACGGCTTCCTCTATACGGCTAAGGGGACTGCCTCCGTCTTCGTGCCGATCGGGTCCGCGCTGGCCCTGGGGAAGGCTTTCGACTTCCGCGCCGATATTCTGCTCCTGTTGGGCGGCGCTCTGGTGCTTTTCGCACTCTTCCTCGCTCCCACGGCGCTTCGCATGGAACTGGGTCGAATGACCAAGGGTATTGTGCTCGTGGTGGCCGGCGCGCTGATCACTTACGGCATCGCCCTTACCGTGGTGCCCAAGATCTGGACGCCCTTCGCCGGTAAGTTCATCATGCCGAAGATCGGCTGGGTGGGCGTCTTCAGGATCGCCATCGCCTTCGACCTGACCGCGGCCGTGCTCGCCTTCTTCGTCCTGCGGCGGATGAAAGTTCCGGTCGGCCGCGAAGCGTCAGGCCTTGCGCCAACGCCAGCGGTGGCTCCGGGGTACAAGGCGTAGAAAAGCGCCGAATTGTAGGGCGCAGTTCGCTCGCGAGTCCGGTTATTCGATTTCTGCGGCAACCGCACTCTGCCCCGGTTGGCCGCGTGCGCCTCGGTCGATCCTAAGACCGGCCGCGGCTGGGATTCGCGTTCTTGGCCGCTCACGGGAGCGGCGGAGGCGCTTCCGCCGCGGGGTGCGCCAGTGCAGGTGTGTTTATTGTGGTCGCAGCGCATCAAGCCACGGCCTAATTCCTCGCCTGCACAGGTAAACGTCAGCCATTCCTGAGGTTGTTCCCTTCCAGCCGAACGATTCTGCGTCCGCGACAGACGGCCAGGACAGGCTACAAGCGTCTCCATTTAACCTCAGCGGGACGCGGCTTCGTTCATAATTACGTCCGCTTGCAGTTGTGTACCGGGCTCGAATCTGCCCGCTCGGTCAGTTCGTTCCATTCCGCGCAATAATGTTGACAGGGCGTTCTTAAATGTGTTAACAGCGCGCCGCAGTTTCGCAAAATTATTCCGGGGGAGGGGAAACATGCGTTCGCTAGCAACATTCCTTGCGCTTCTGCTATTGGCTATTGTCGCGCCAGGTTCGCTTGCTCACGCCCAAGACAAGAGACCTGCCGACAAACCTGGAGATTCGACTCCCAAGGGCGCGACCAAGGAAGAAGTCGAGCAGTTGCGCAGGGAAGTTGCCGCGCAACGCGAGACGATCGAGGCGCTGAAAGCGATGGTTCAGCGACTGGTAGAAGTCAGCCAGCCAGGGGCCGCCGTTCCTCGCCTGGTAGAAGTCAGCGCGGTACAGCCCGCGAACGCAGCCGATCCAATTGAGATCGCCCAAGGGGACAAAACGGCCGGTCAAAAAAAGGCGAGTGACGCGGGTGCGCTGGTCGGATTTAACGGGGAGCACTTCTTTCTGAAGAGCGCAGACGGCAATTTCCTGATTCAGCCGTACGGATATGTGCAGACGGATTTCCGCGCCTACCACGGCGACGGCGCACCCCCGAACACATTTACCCTGCGGCGCGGCCGCTTCGGTTTCCAGGGCAATTTGGGCAAGCACTATGAATTCGCGCTTCTGGCCGACTTTGCCGACACGAGCAGCACTCTGCTGCGAGATTTCTACATCAACGTCAACTACCATCCCGCATTCCAATTCACATTTGGCCAGTTCAAAGAGCCCTTCGCCTCGGAAGAGCTGACCGGCATCACCAATATCGATGGTGTGGAACGATCCCTGACCTCGCTCCTGTATCCCTCCCCGACGTCGTTCCGCAGCCCTGGCGCCATGCTTCACGGCGATCTTATGGGTGGCGTCGTCCAGTACTTCGCAGGAGCATTCAACGGCAAGGGCACCCTGGGAGCTAACACGACGAACGAACCGGAAGTTGTAGGGAGACTCAAGCTCTACCCCTGGCGCAAGAAAAAGGATAGCTGGTTTCAGGGATTCGCGGTCGGTGGATCGATCGCCCACGGCCGCACCAGGGCCCTTTCGAATGAACTCAGCTTTAATGGTGCGCTGCCGGACGCCGCCTTCACGTTCTTCCCCAGGTTTGCGATCAACGGCCCGGTGGAGCGTTATGAGGGCGATCTCACTTGGGTAAAAGGCCCTTGGGCGGTGCGTGGCGAATATGTTCAATTGAACCAGTTCCGCCGCGCGCTTAGCTCCTTCGCCGGAGGCACAGGACAAACTGACCTCCCCGGTGTCGTGGCCAAGGCCTTCTATGGGGGAGCGACGTACCTGTTGACTGGCGAGAAGCGTCCGGAAAACGGGGCGGTAAGGCCCAAGCGCCCATTCTTTGCCCCCGAGGGAGGACACGGACCCGGGGCCTGGGAACTCAAGTTCCGGTACTCCAAGATACAGGCGATAACGCCGGACACGCCGTTCTCAACCGGGGTATTGCCTGGGGCAAATGCTCACGCGGAACAGTTCACCTCGGGCGTGAATTGGTATCCCTCCTATTTCGTCCGGTACTCTGTCGACTTTAACGTGGATCGGGCCAGGAGTCCGACTGTCGGCGGCGTTCTGCCGCAGACGTTCTTTGTGGTGTTGCAGCGGTTGCAGTTCCGATTCTAAAAGGGGCACTCCGGCAGCTTTGGTGTGGGTCGTCGTTCACGGGTGGATGGGGGACCGCACAGGGTTGCGCTGGGCAGCTCGGGCGCGCTGGTAACAGCGGCAGGTCCTGTAGCGAAAATCGCAGGAGGTTATTCCATGAGATCGAGAATCCTAATTCTTCTCTCCGTGCTGTTGGCGGTCATTATGTTCCCGAGCGGCTGTGGGACAAACCAGAGCTGTCTCCTATGCGGGACAACCGTGAATGACGGCGTGGTGATCATTGACGTCATGGGAGTGCCGGGGGCCGGGGGGCCCGGCGGGACCGCGTTCACCGTGTTCGACCTCGGCCTCGTGGACTCGCCCAACCACAGGTACTACGTGACGAACCGGTCCCAGGCTACCGTCCTTGTTTACAACACGCTGACCGACACGCCCGCAGGGCCTGCTTCTGGGGGGCAAATTGGCTCGGGGTTTACCGGAGCCGTTTGTTGTGCAGCTAATCGCAGCGCCAACTTTAACCCTCTGTCTGGCCCCAACGGGGTCGTGATAACGCCAGCCGCAAGGGGCTTGGGCGACCCCAAGTTTGGGCTCATGTGGGCTTCGGACGGCGACAGCACGGTGAAAGTGTTTAATGCGAGCACGGGGGCACAGGTCAGCACCGTCGTCACCGGCGTCTCCGCCAACTTCGGGCCAGGCGGTGTCGATGAGTGCATACGTACCGGCGATTCTGCTTGTGGAGACCTTCGCGCCGATGAGACCTCCTGGGATCCCAAGGATAATATTCTCCTGGTGTCCAACGGCGACCCCGGAGTTCCGTTTGTCACCTTGATCGACACAACGAATCCAGCGTGCGCAAGTAATGCCTGCGTAAAGTTTCAGGTATTCTTCGATCAAACCTCGACCCCCGGCCCTATTGCTTGCCCCGGCGGTACCGGCGTCCTCGGCGCGCTCGGTCAGACTGTCACCTGCGCAGATGCCCCGGGCGGCCAAGGTGGGATTGGCGGGTCAGCGTTTAATCCCGCAACGGGTAGATTCTTGGTTGCGAACACGCAGAACACCTCTAATCCGGCCGATTCAGAGATCACGGAGATTGATCCTAAGACCGGCAGGGTAACGAATAGCTTCCAGCTGACAGGTCTTGGGTGTCAGCCCTCCTTTATCGTTATTGGGCCACCCCCGAACGTTCTAGTAGCTTGCGAGAACTTTACCGGGTCGGTCAATTTCCCGCCGAGCGAGATCGTTATTAATGGGACCACAGGTAGGGTCATCAAAGTCATCACGCAGGTTGGAGGAGTTGACCAGGCGGCGTTCAACTCGACAGACAACCGCTATTACGTGGCAGCAAGGGACATGCCCAACGGGCCGGTGCTCGGCGTCATCGATGCCGTCACGAACACCTGGCTTCAGAACGTTTCCACGGGAGCCAATGCCCACAGCGTGGCGGTCGAACCCGCGAATAATCATGTGTTTGTGCCTCTGCAGCCAAGCGCGTCGTGCAGGGGCTTCGCCACCTTCGGTTGCATCGCCGTCTATGCGCAGCAATAGGAGAGAAAGATAAGGCCATCGCGAACCGGGAGCCCAGCCGGAGTTTAGGAGCTGGGCCCCCGTCGGTTCTGTGCGCTGAATCTCCTCTCCGTTCAGTCCGACCGTCAGAAAGGCTTCAATCACGACTGCGCAGGAAGTTTCTTTCATACGGGTTTCGCTTGCCTATTCCATTGACCTGGGACGCCGCGGCTTGCACACACGGTGCGGCCCAAGAATCCACGGCACTGTTATCAGAGGCTCTTTCCATGGCAGAATCTGCCCTTCCACGGCCATTCACGCACTAAGGAGGCGATGATGAAACGGTCTTTCATTCTTAGCGCATTGCTGATGTTGGCGCTGGGCGCGAACGTTATTGCCTGGGCGCAGCAGAAGGAGAAGCCAAAGGCCGGCACCGCGAAGACGGGCAAGCACTACTCCTTGCCGGCGACCAGCGAGACCACCCAGTGGGGCTGGCTCGATCCAAACGAGAAGCCCAAGCTCACTGTGGAGTCGGGCGACACCATCTCGGTCGAGACGCTGCTGCACTCGCTCGATCAGATCAAGCCGGGTGTGACGATGGACGAGATCGTGAGGCTCCGCCTGGCCAATCCCGGTGGCGGGCCGCATTCAGTGACCGGGCCGATCTATGTCAACGGTGCCGAGCCCGGCGATACGCTGGAAATCCGCATCAGGAAGATCGTGCCCAAACCCGACGCCTTCGACTTCCACCTGCCCGGCGCGAAGTTCCCCACCGTCGGAATCCTCGCGCCCGAGTTTCCGGAAGGGTCGGTTCGCTATTACAAGCTTGATCTGGTCAAGCGGCAAACCGAGTTCAAGCCGGGCATTGTGATTGACCTCAAGCCGTTTCCCGGCATCCTGGCGGTCGGCGTCGATCCCAACGAGCCGAAGGAGAAGGCCGGGCCGCCAATCCGCGACGCCAAGGGCCGCACTAGCACGCTGCGCCCGTGGAAGAACGGCTCGAACATGGACTTGAACGAGCTTCAGGCCGGCTCGACGTTTTATGTGCCCGTCTTCCTCAAGGGCGGGCTGATCTGGATCGGCGACGCGCACTGCCGCCAGGGCAACGGAGAGGTCGAACTGACCGCGCTCGAGTGCGCTTACAAAGAGATCGAGATCCAGCCCATTGTGCGAAAAGATCTGAAGATCGAATGGCCGCGCGCCGAGACCAGCACGCACTGGATCCTGATGGGTTACGACGAGGACCTAAACGAGGCGATGAAAATTGCCGTCCGTGAGACGGTCAATTTTCTCTCCAGCCAGGCACCGGTGCCGATGAGCCGCGACGAAGCCTACGCGCTCGCCTCCTTGACGGCCGACTGCCGCGTCACTCAGGTGGTGGACATCCGCAAAGGGGTGCACTGCATGGTGCCCAAGTCCATCTTCGTGAAGAAATAGGTCCGCAACGATCCGAGTTCGGGCTTGAAGCAAGGACTTGGGAGAACCCCGGGCGCCGCGGCGTGTTTTCCGTGCTGCGGTCCGCCCGCAGCGCCCGGGAAGACTTCTCTTGCTGTTTCCGCTGGCGAGTCTATTCGGCTCGCCCGCTCAGTCTTGGTTCTGCCGCACAGGTGTCACCGGCTGAGGAGTGCGGCCCGCGCCCCGGTTGTTCGCTTTCGCAGCCGATCGCGCTAGTTCGGTGCCCTGGGGGACCTCCAGGGTATAGAGGCCTTCAGTGGGGGAGGCCGCCAGGATCGTCGGACTCGCGCCTAGCTCTGCGAGCGCGGAGAAATAGCTCTCGCCGGTGGGACCTTCCAGGCGCTCCCAGTTTTCGCCACGGTCGTAGGAGATGTACAGGCCGCGTTTTTGCGTGGACAACAGCAAAGCATCGCCTGCCGGGGCGACGTCCCGCACCCAAAGATCCGGCGGGTTATACGACTTCCAGGTTTGGCCCGCGTCGGTTGAGGCGTAGAGTCCCGACGCACTGCTCATCAGCAGCGTATTCGTGTCCCACTCGGTGAGGCGCAGCCTTCCCCGGGGTGTAAAGCCAAACTCTCGGGAGGTCCACGTTTTTCCGCGGTCGTGCGAGAGCGCCACTCCCCGCGGCGAGACCAACCAGATGGAGCTGCCGTCGTCGGAGACATGAACGGAATGAACGGGCAGCTTCGCGGCGGACCCGAGCGGAATCTGAGCCCATGTTACCCCGCGGTCGCGTGAGGCGAGCACGCCTTCCTCCGTGGCCGCCCACCAGAGTTCGCGAGTGAAAGCCAAGTCGTTGACCACCTGAATGACCGGCCGGGAAGCGGCCCGGACCGGCAGGGGCTTGCTGCTGCGCTTGCCCGGTTTGGCGGCGGGGGCCTCCTGGCCGGTTATCAACCCTGCTTTCACCCAGGCGTTCTTTTGTGCGTCGTAGCGCAGTAGGCCGCCCCTTTCGAGCGCGGCCCACCAGCTATCGGGCGCGGCATAGACGCGTCGCACTGCATGCGCGCTGAGCCCCGAACCGAGGCGCGTCCAGTTTCGGCCGCCGTCCTGCGTGGCCATGGCCGCATCCACAGAGTTCGTCAGCACGATGAGCATGCGCTCCGGACGCTCGCGATCGATGGCCAAGTCGATGACTTGCCGGTGATAGAAGCCCTCATTCGCGGCATGAAAATTCTTACCGGCGTCCTCGCTCACATAAACGCCCGATCCTTCGACGCCGATCACCAGCCGGCCCGGCGCCTTCGGATGGATCACCAGAGCTTCTATGGACCACGTCGCCGGCGTAACCCGGGTCCAGGTGATGCCGCCGTCGAGCGACTTCCAGAGGCCTTCGGTCGTGGCGGAATAGAGCGATTGGGATTGCAGCGGGTCCTGAAGGAGCAAGTGCGTGCGGTGCGCGGAGGGCGCGATGCCACGGAGCTTGGCCCACAGGGCGCCGCCACTCTCGCTGCGGTAAATGCCGGAGCAAGCGCTGGCGAAGACCCTCTGCGGCTCTCGTTGGTCTATGCTGATACTCATTACGTCGGAGTCGTCCGCCATTCCCGCATGGATGGGAACCCACTGGCGGCCGCCGTTGGTGGTTTTCCACGCCAGATGATAAGTGCCGGCGTAGATGATTTCCGGATTGGTTGGATCAATGGCCATCGAATCGAAGTTGCGAAGATTCTCGTGGTTGGTCGGAGAAATCTGCTCCCAGCTCTTGCCGGCATCGCTTGAGCGGAAGACGGCCTGCAGTGTCCCGGCGACGAGAATGTTGGGGTTGGAAGCCGCCTGAGCCAGCGCCCGGACGGACTGGCCGACCAAGCCGATAGACCGCCAATTACGCCCGCCATCATCGCTGCGGAAAACGCCGCCGCCATCCGAGCCCAGCGGCTGACTGGCGGCATACAGTGTGGCAGGATTTCGAGGATCCGCGACAATCGCCATAACCACGCCGTCCGGCCGCGTGCCCACACGCCCCAGCAGTCGCCAGTGTTCCCCGCCGTCACGCGAGCCGAAGATGTGACCGTCAGAGACGCCGAGATAAAGCAGGCGCGGGTCACCGGGGTCCGCGGCCAGAGACCGGACGTCGCCGCCGGGCGGCCCCACTGGCCGCCAGTCCTGCCCGCGAACAGACGGAGCGCCCAGAATGGCAAAGAATGCTATCGCAGAGCAAACCGAAAGCTTCCAGTTAGACACGGGACTCCTCCTTTGGGAGTGCGGCGCAGACGGGTTGCAGGCCTCTCGAAGAGCTTAGGCGTCTGGCGCCCGCGAGTCTGCTGGTCGGAAGACTGGTTGTCGGTCAGGCGTGTGACTGCACGAACGGGCCGGGGCGAAGGTACTGAGAACCCTATTCCAAAATGGGAATCATCTGTTAAGGCTTCCTAAAATAAATTGCTTATTTTCTATTGTTTACATAGCTTTGATGTCGTCTCTTATGGACTCCGTCGTGCATTTAGCTCCAAGGGAGCAGCTGTCGATAGGTCTTTGACTCACGGCGAACGACCGAAAAGCTTCGGCTGAGCTAGGCGCCCAAGTATCAATTATTTTCGAGGAAGTTCTGGACTCTAAGGCCAAGGGAGATGCGGCAATTGACCACTCACGATCGGAGACCCTGAACGTAGAGTTCTCGAGGCGCTGGGAATGTCCCTGAGCACGACCGATTCGTTGACGGCCGAGCGAACTCGAGCGAGGGGGCGCCTGCTCGAGCGTGCAGTGCGAGTATGCGTCTCGCTCGGCTTGCTGTACGCCACCTATCTCGTCACGACGCAGGCCATCAGCTTGTGGCACTTCCGCCGAGGCTCACCGGAGGAGATCGAAAAGGCCATCGAATGGGACCCTGGCAACGCCAGGTTATATGCCGCCCGGGCGCAGTCGCTCCGCATGTCGGTCGAAGGGGCCGACGTCAATGAGGTGATCCGCCTGAACCAAACCGCGACGCGTCTGAGCCCCTACAAGGCCTGGTACTGGGCCGAGCTGGCCAGCAGCTATGAGTGGGCCGGGCGCGAAGAGCAGGCACAGCGCGCCTATGAGCGAGCCGGGCAGCTCTTCCCGAATTCGCCCGAGGTCAACTGGAAGCTGGGCAATTACTACATCCGTGCCGGCAAGACTGGCGAAGCTTTACGAGCGATTCACAAGATGCTGCTCGGAAGTGCGCAAAATCGGCAGGCAGCCTACGATCTGGCATGGCGTGCGGAGATCCCCGCCGAGCGAATCCTTGGGGAGATGGTTCCGGGCGATACGGGAAACCTGTCGGCTTATCTGCGCTACCTGGTTCATACCGGGCGCATGGATGAGGCCGGCGAGACCTGGGCGCGCCTGCTCGGGAGCGGAGCGCGACTTGAACCCCAGGCGGCCTTTTTCTATCTCGACGCGCTGATCCAGCATAAGAGGGTGGACGAGCTCAGCGCCGCCTGGGGAAATCTGGCTGCGGGGCGTCCGGCCGTGAACCAAGCGCGCCGCCCGGACGCGAACCGGATCACGAATGGCGGCTTTGAAGATGAGATCCTGAACGGTGGGCTGGACTGGCGGGTGCTGGTCGTCGAAGGAGTCGTCGTCAGCGTGGACAATCTGAATTCTTTTGATGGCACTCGCTCGCTGCGGATCCTCTTTGAAGGTCAGCGCAATATCGAGTATGTGCACGTCTCGCAGTATGTGCCGGTGCAGCCAGATTCCCGGTACCGCTTCACCGCCTACCTCCGCACGCAGAAAATCACGACCGACTCCGGGCCGCGGTTTGAGATTTTCGATGCCTACGATGCGCCCCGCTTGGCGGTGGCCACCGACAGCGTCGAGGGCACGCAAAGCTGGACGCCGCAGCAGATCGAGTTCCGCACCAGTCCCGAGACTCGCCTGCTGGTGGTGCGCCTGGTGCGGTCGCCGAGCCGCAAGTTCGACAACTTGATTTCCGGCACGGTGTGGATCGACCACGTGAGTCTGGTGCCTATCGAGTCGCGATGATCCCGGCGATGACGGCAAACGATGCCGGCCGGTTCAACCCGCTGCGCGCTGGGATGCAGCGCCGGGCGGCAACTCCGCGGCAATCGAGGCGCCGAGTCCGAGGAGCACGGCGAAGACGAGGCCGTTGGCGGGGAGGTAGAGATTGAAATCAGTCAGGCTGTGCAACAGCAGCGCGACAATCCCGGCGAAGACTCCCAGGGCCAGGACTCGGTCGGCGCTGTCCGGATGAGCAAAGAACGCCTGGAGGGTCCTTGCCGCGACAGTGAGGATCATTCCAAATAGCAGCCCGGCACCGACCAGCCCGAGTTCGGCTGCCAGCTCGAGGTAGTCGTTATGAGCGTGATCCACAGTGGAGTCGAGATGCACAGTTTGCACTTGCGTGTAGGCCGTTTCGAAGCCTCCCGGGCCGACACCGAGCCAGAGATGCTGGCGGAGCAGGTGCTTCGTGTCGCGCCAGATGGCCAGTCTGCCGCGGTCCTGGCGCTCGGAAAACTCTTGCGAGGGAAGGCTGGCGAAACGAGAAACAATCGGCTCCACGCCAATCCAGAAGGTGAAGCCTACACCCGCGGCGAGAAGCACCAGAACCAGAGCGGCCGAGAGCGACCGGCGGCCCTTGCGGGTGACCGCCAGCGCCGCCATCACCAGCAGCGAAACCGCGCAGGAGATCAGTCCCATCCGCGAGCGCGAAAAGACAACGGCGAGAAAGAGCAGCAACGAGACAAAGGCCAGGAACAGGCTCTTGTGCATCTGCGATCGCCCGAGCAGCTCGCCGAGACTCCGCGGGGGATCTTGCCGGCCGTGAATCGCTCTTTCGATTTGGTAGGAAGCCAGCGCGACGCCGAGCGGAAGCACCATCTCCAGCAAACCGGCGAAATGGTTGTGGTTGATGTAGGTGCCCGTGGCATCCTCGAGGTAATACTTCTTCACGTAGGTGAAGATTCGCTGCCACCCGGTCAGGTACTGAATCATTCCGTACAGCGCTTCGCACAGCCCCAAGGCGACCAATACAGTGGCGACGCGGCGCCTCGCTTGTGCCGTGCGGGCCACCGCCAGCGTCAGGTAAAACGCGCAAAGGCAGCAGCCCAGCCGGAGCGACTCCTCCCGGGCAGCCCAACGGTCCGCCATCAACCCGCCGCGGTTGGCGATGCAAAACTTCACTCCAAAAAAGATGAGCAGGACGGCCGGTCCGAGGAATCGCCCCGCGTTGTCCCGGCGGATTTCGATGCCTTCCTCGAACAGCAGGGCCAGGCCGAGCAGCAGAATCACGGCCTCGACTACGCCCCAGGTGATCGATTCGGTACCGCCGAAACTGCCCACGGCAACAAACACGGCGGCGAGCAGGCCCATTCCAGCCAGCGCGGCGAACCTACTCTGGGGCTCCTGCTTCATGCGTGGTGCGCGCCTTCGAGGGTCACTCGCGGATGCGGCGCGTAAAACCTGTGCACGCGAATTGCCAATACGCGAGCACCAGTGGCGCGGGTGGCAGACCTGAGCGCGTTCTGAGAGTTTAGATTAACGGACTACGGTTTTTTCCCTTGGCGGAATTCCCCCTTCCCCGCCCGGATGTACTCCGATGGGGTCTGGCACAACCGATACTGCGGCCGTGCTCGATCCGCGGCCTTCGCCCGCCGCGAATGTCGGCGTGCGCGCCAGCAGAACCTTTCTAGTCCTCGCCCTTCTCGGCGGGCTGACGAAGCTCGTGGGCTTTCTGCGTGAGGTTGTGTTGGCGGCAGAGTTCGGCGCGAGCCGGCAAATGGACGCATTTGTTATCGCGCAAACGCTTCCTGCCGCTGTGCAAGGTGTCTTCGACGAATTGCTGGGAGCGAGCGTCCTCCCGCTGTTTGCTGGCTGGCTGATGGCCGCCGGCGAGCGGGCGGCGTGGGCGCGGTTGAACCGCTTGCTGCGGATCTTCTTCGCGGCGGGCTGCGGGTTTGCCGCGGTAGCAGCGGTTCTGGCCGTACCCGTGATTCGTTTTTTGGCGCCGGGGCTCACTCCGACAGGGACTCGCCTGGCCGCATACGCCTTCCGGATCCTGGCGCCGTGCATTGCGCTGGTCGCTGTCGGTACGATCTGCGCAGCGTTGCTGAATTACCATCACCGGTACCTTTGGACGGCGCTCGCCGCCCTGCTGGGAAACCTGGCGACGCTGTTTTGCATTTTGCTCTGCGCCCGCCGGCTGGGGGTTTATAGCGCCGCGCTCGGGATGACACTCGGCGCGCTGCTTGGGGTCGCATTCCAGTGGCGGGGGCTGCCGGCGGCGGGGCGCCGCGAGCCTCCTGTCGCTCAAGCCCGGCCGTGGCTTACGGAATTTTCGCAGTTGGCGAAGCCCCTGGCAGTGGGCCTGGGGTTGTACAGCCTCATCCCGGTGGTGGAACGCTTTCTGACTTCCTGGCTGCCCGAAGGCAACATCGCCGTGATCAACTATGCGTTCAAGGTGAACTGGCTGGTCTATATGATTTTTGTCGTGCCCCTCACGGCTATGGTATTTCCCCGCCTGGCCGCCGCGGCGGCGGCTGGCGACGTCAGACGCTTCGAGCAAGTTCTGGCGTTGGCGCTGAAGGGTGTGCTGCTGGTGTTGTTGCCGGCGATGATTGTGTTGATTGTGGCGGGCGGGGCGGTGGTGCAGCTTCTCTACCAGCGCGGCAGCTTCACGGCCATGGATACGGCGGGGACCGCGGCCGTCCTCAAAATCTACGTTCTGGGCCTGCCAGGGGCCGCGACGACGCTGATTTTGTTTTACGCGCTCTATGCCTTGAAGCTGCCCGCGGGCAGAGTCGGCGCCGGGGCAATGGGATTAGTGGTAGCTGGCGGATACGGCTGGCTGGCTGTCAGTCTGTGGGGCGCAAAAGGGATCGCATTGACCCATGCGATCAACTTTAGCCTGATGGCGATTCTGCTCGGCTGGTTTCTTCGCCGCTCCCTGGCCTCCGATTGGTGGCGCCCGCTCGGGAGTTTTGCGGTGCGGGCCCTCGTGGCCGCGGCCGGCACGCTCCCCCTAGCGTGGCTCAGCGCGCTGGCTCTGGCGCGTGTTTGGCCCGGAATGGCCATCCTGGCGCAGGCCGGCCGACTTGCCCTCTCCGGCGCAGCAACGGTGACCTGTTTTGTTGCGTTCTGCTGGCTGCTGCGACTCGGAGAAATTCGTAGTCTGGCAAAGGAGTTGCGGGGATACGCAGTGGCGATGGCCAATTCGAAGGGGGAAGTGTCTCGATGAGTGCTGAACTGGAACTCCGTCCAGGCGCGAATCCCAATTTGGTGATATTCGAGAAATACAACCGCCGACGGCTGCGCCTGCCCGTCCGTTTCAATTTCGAGGTGCAGACGAAATTGGCCATGTTCCGCCGCCAGGCGACTCCGTGACTACCGGCAAGCAATGGCTGGCCGTTGCGATTCCGCTGGGCGCGGGCTTGGCGATGGTGCCTGCCGTTCTCAGCGGCGAGCTGCAATGGTTGGCGGTTCTTCCCGCTGTCCTAGTCTTGCTTTGGGCGTTGCGGTCGCCATTCCATTGTCTGCTGCTAACTGTGTTTGCGTTTCCCTTCGAGCGTGTTGGGAACATCCCGCTGCCGTGGTTCAAGATCAAGCCATTCCAGTTGCTGGCCGGGCTGACGCTGTTCGCTCTGCTGGGGCGCATTGCCTTCGGCCGAAAGCGTTTTGCGCGACTTCCGCGGCATCCGATCTTGTTTTGGCTGGCGGGGTTCTATCTGGCGAATCTGGTCTCCTACTTCTTCTCGCAGAACCCCGACGATCTCCGGCCGTTGTCCCATTACGCCCTGTTTGTGGCGATTGCCGCACTGGTCGTGATGCTGGTGCGAACGCCAGAGGAGCGGAGCGCGATGGTGTGGACGGCGGTGTTGTCCGGGGCGTTCGCGGCGGTCTATGGCCTGCTGCAGTACGCGGGTTACCTGTCCGGCTGGGACACCGAGGTGCGCATGACCCCGCTCGTCTTCAGTGCCGGGACATCGGCGGGAGTGCGGGTGGTTTCGCTGTTCTACGACCCGAACCTGTTCGCGAGTTTTCTCTGCCCGGCCATTCCCCTGGGGCTGGCCTGTTATCAGGCGGCTGTCCGGCGATGGCAGCGGCTGTTGGCGATCGCCGCAGTAGTGGTGATGCTGCTGGCCATGGCGGCGACCTATTCGCGAAGCGGTTTTCTGGGCGTGGTCGCGGCCCTGCTCTGCTTTGTGCTGCTGCAGCGGCGATTGCTGACTCGCGTGCGCGCGCTCGTCCTGATCGCTCTGTTTGTCGCCCTGGGCTGGAGCGCCTTGCGAGTCTGGGGAGGCGAATGGATCCGTCCGGACACGGTCTGGGGACGCGCGCTCGCGGTCGAACAAGGGATCAGCGGTCGGACGTCGGCCTGGCAGCAGATCTTGGGGGCGTTCTATGACCATCCGGTGGTGGGTTTGGGCCCCGCCGAAGCCACCAACTGGGGGGTCTATATTCCCAATTCGTTGTCCGGCTGGGATATGGCTAATCTGCGTATGGTAGCCCACAACAACTTTCTCGACGTCATGGTCGGGGCCGGCTTGGTCGGCTTGGTTCCCTTTGTGTTTCTCGTCGGGCTGGGGCTGCTGGGGACTTGGCGGGGTTTCCGCCGGAGCGATCCGAGACACTCTGCCTGGAAGCTCGGAGCGCTGCTGGCGATGGTGTCAGTCGTGGCAAACGGAATGTCCATGAGCACGCTGAGCTATCCGTCGTTTTGGTTTGTCCTGGGCCTGGCCGTAGCTACGGAACAGACTTCATCGCCGGGGGCCAGCAGCACAGCCTCTACCCCAAGCCGGATCCCGATGAAACCCCGATGGGCGCAGAGTCGGCTGTGATCTCGAATGACCCTCGCATCGGCGTGATGTACCTGACCAGCGCGCCGTTTCCCGGAGGAGCGCTTTACGGCCTGCGCAGCATCGTTCGCCAGCTCGACCGCAAGCGTTTCCGGCCGGTGGTGGTGCTGCCGGAAGAGCGCGCCGAATTGGCCGATTTCTTCCGCGAGGCGGACGTCGAGCTGGCGACGCTGCGGACGCGGTCGCTGAATCGGCCTAGTCCGCTCGTCGTCTGGGATCTCGGCCGCGCGGCCTGGGAGCTGGCAGGGCTGGTGCGGAAATACAAAGTTGAGATCCTCCACAGCACCGCCCCACGGGCCGCTGTGCTCGGCCCGCTGGTGCGGCAACTGACCGGAGTGAAATTCGTCTGGCAAATCGCCATGCTCGGCATGCAGGGCTACGCCCATTTCCTGGCGCGGTTTGCGGACCGCGCACCCTGCGTTTCCCGTGCAGTGTACGAGGAGTTCGGACGCCGGCCGAATATGCAGGTGGTTTACAACGGGCCGTGGACCGAAGGGCTTCCTCCGGAGGAATTATCTGCCCGTCGGCGAGAGTTGCGCCAACAACTGAGGATTGCCGAGGATGCGCTGGTGGTCGGCTCGATCGCCAATCTGCAGTACTGGAAGGGCATCCACATCCTGCTCGAAGCTTTCGCGCGGGTGGCGCGGAAGTTGCCGGCAACCCAGCTCGTCCATCTCGGCGGCCCGGTGCCCGGCTATGAAGCTTACGCCGGCGAAATCGACGCCATGTACGAGCGACTGGCACTCGGCCCGCGGGTGCGACGCCTGGGATTTCGCGAGGATGCCTACCGCTACTACCCTGTCTTTGACCTGTTCGTGCATGTGCCGGTGTGCGAAGGGAAGTATCGCACCACGGAGGCCTTCGGCCACACGGTGGCCGAGGCCATGGGGTACCGTTTGCCGGTCATCGCTTCGCGTCTCGGAGGCCCGGCGGAGATTGTCGCGGAAGGCGTCACCGGTGAGTTGGCAGAGCCGGCGAATGTCGAGGGGCTGGCGGAAAAGATTTGTGCGCTGCTGCGCGACCCGGAGCGCCGGCGGCGCATGGGGGAAGCGGGTTACGCCCGCTATCGCCGGTATTTTGCCATCGAGCGCGAAGTAGATCACTACCAGAAAATCTACGAGGAGCTGGCGGCTGATCGCCGCCGGGTCATAGATCCCCGTGAAACGTCTGGCAGGCCAAAGAGCTGGGGGTTTCACGGCTATTGGAAGCGCGTGCTGGCCGAGGAAGATTCCCTTGCCATCAAAGGTCTGCACGAAATCGAGCTCGCGCCGTTCTCGCGATTTCTGGAGCGCGCCCTTCAGGGTCGAGATTCAATCCCCGCCCGCGTGCTGGAGGTGGGCGCGGGCCGCGCGACGGCATCACGTCTGCTGGCCGAGCAATACAAAGGGACTTTTTGCGCCCTGGACATTGTGCCCGAAGCTGTTGCCGTGGCCCGTCGGGCGATGGAGAACGGCCGGCAGCCAACCGTGCACCTGATCGTCGCCGATGTGCAACGTGCCCCGTTCCTGGCGGAGACGTTTGATCTGGTTTTCAGCCAGGGCCTGATCGAGCACTTCGAAGATCCCGCGCACATGCTCGCGGCGCATCTTGCCCTGGTAAGACGGGGCGGGTGGCTGGTGCTCAGCGTGCCGCAGAAATACAACCTCTTTACGCTTTACAAGCGCTGGCGGATGCGCCGCGGCGAGTGGCCGCCCGGCTGGGAAACCGAATACTCGGCCGGGCAACTCGCGGCGTTGGGGAGGAGATTTGGCGTGGAGGTTTGGGACCTGGACGGCCACGGCACTTTCCTGCGCCTGGTGGCTCATCGCCTGCTGCGCCGCGTGGTGTCGGCGCCGTTTCTCGCGGGCATGGTCCGAGCACTTGACGACGGGGACCGGCTGCTGGGCAAGCGGTTGCGAGCGCGGCTTTGCCAGAATCTGATGGTGAGCTTCCACAAGCCCGGTGGTGACCCTGTTAAGGGGGAGATCGGATGTCGGAGCTGAGACTCGCAACTCAAGCCGTCGCGTGTGCGCTTTGCAGTGTAGAGAATTACCGGCCAGTCTGCTCCAATGATTCCTTGCGGATTGTGCGGTGTACGAATTGCGGGATGGTCTTCGTCAATCCGCAGCCGACCCAAGACGCACTCCTGCAATATTACTCGGCCCAGGACATCATGCAGCAGGACGGCTGGTCGAGCTACTTACGACACGGGCCCGAACAGATCCACGAACTCTGGCAGAGGCGTTTCACGGACTTGCAACGTTGGAAGAATGGGCCGGCCGTGCGCCTACTAGACGTCGGCTCGGGCTGCGGCGATTTTCTTCACCAGGCCGTGCAAGCCGGCTGGCAGGTCCGCGGCTTTGAGTTTTCGCCTGCGGTGGCGGAGACATGCCGGAAGAAATATGGCATTGCGGTGGAGGTGGGCGAAATTTTTGATCTTCGCCTCCCGGACAATTCGTTTGATGTGGTGGCCATGTGGCATGTCCTCGAGCATATGCGCGATCCCCTTGCGGTCCTCGTGCGGTGCTATCAACTCCTGGCTCCAGGAGGCTTGCTCGCCATCGAAGTCCCCAATTTGAATTTTCTGGCGCGCAAGTCCTATCGCTATCCCCTTTCGGTGACTTTGCACCTCTTCCATTTCTCTCCCGCCACGCTCTCTGCCTTGGTGCGAATGTCCGGATTTCAGGTGCTGGAATGCCGGCCAGGCCATACCGGCTACCTCTACCGCAGCAAGGCAAAGATTTATGCGAAGAAATGCCTCTATGGCATTGCGCATCTAGCGGAGAGATTATTGGGGATCAACGTGAGCGATAGTATACGGCTGTACGCCTCGAAGAGCAGCAGCCGGGTGTGACTTTGAGACAGGAAGCCATCCCTGGCTGAGGATTGCGTTGTATGTGGACAAACTGATGCGACAGTGGCCAATTCCGGAGTGCGCTACCGCGAGGTGCCAACGCAACCGACCTATTCGATTCATCCCGGAGTGGCCCATAGACAGGCTACCGAACCCGGCAACGAACTGGGGCCGGAATCTGGACTGGCGGGTCGGAAGAGGTTGCCAGTGAGAACGCGCATCCTATGGGTATGGCTGCCTTTACTTGGGGCTATTGCAACTGGGGCTGCCATCACCAAGTCGTCGTACAACCTGAATTCCGCGGTACTGTCCACGCTTAGAACTTTCAGCGTCGCGCACATCGACCCGGCCACCCTGGGCCAACTGCATTTTCTCGCAGCTGATATCAACTCCGACGCCGGTCCGCTGAATGGCGTGAAGGCCTACGGCGCTCGGGGCGATGGCACCAGCGACGACACGACGGCAATCTCGGCTGCCCAAGCGGCTGCGGAAGCCATGGGCGGGGGCATCTACTTCCCACCGTCCCTCGGCTCCTATAACGTCTCGTCAGGCTTCATTTTGAAGCGTCGCACGCGGATCGTCTGTGGCCCCGGTGTGACTATCAAGCTCGTGTCCGTAACGGCAAAGCTGTTCACCTTTGGCTCGAATACTGACGCAACTTGGTCTCCGGGCGGAATAGAGAACTGCACGCTCTCCGGGAATGGCGGGGGCAGCGACACCAGCGTCGGGGTGCAGATCGGCAATTCCACAAACTCCGCCCACGGGGTCTCGCTGGTCAACGTGGACATCTCCGGGTTTGGAGACGGCGTGGTGATCTCCGGCAGCGGGGACGCCTTCGCCCTGATCTTCGATCGCCTGAAGACGCACAACAACGCTTGCAATGGAATCCGTTTCGATACGGCCACCACGCCGGAAACTTCGACACTTGCGAACTCGATGGTCTTCAACAACGGGAATGCTTCGGCAACCTGCACTGGGCTTCTGGCCTCAGCAAACTCCAACGGCGACATCCGTATCAACAACACGCACTTCGATAACAATGGGAACGGCACACTGGGGCAAATCTATGCTCCTTCGACGGGCGGACTGACACTGTGGCTTGATGCAGCGCATTTTGAGAAGGCCAACGGCGTAGCTTCGACCGACATTGCGCTGCTTTCGAGCGGAGGGCCGCGCTCGTCTCTCTATGTGACTAACTCAATCTTCACGGAGAATCCGTCTGGAACGAGCACGACCAAGCCCATCGTGCAGTTTGCGGCCGCCACGGTGAACGTTTCTAACTCTGCGTTCACCTACTCGGCGGGGGCGTCGGTAACTCCGATATTCGACGTAGGAGCATCCGTGGGCGGACAGAGCATCTGGTTTACGCTCAGGAATAGCATCCTGACGTGTCAGGCGACGGGAACGCCCGTAAACTGCGAGGCGCTGAGTGTCACGGGCAGCCCAACGTTTCTGAACTACGACGTCACCGGCACATCGCTCTCGGGTTTCGGCCCAGCCACAACGCTGTTCAACATCCCTGCGGGGGCGGTGGGCTGCCACGACTTCGGAATGCTGTCGAACAACGGCGGGCCTACCGGTTCGCGCATTTGTAGCGGGAAGATGGGTGTGGGAGGAGAAACGCTGGCCGCTGCACCTCGCGCAGTGTACGCGGCGTTTTTTCCAAGCGCGCTGACGACAACGTGGACCGGCGCGACGCTGACACTAGACAAGGCGATCAACGTCACGCGTTTCCAGGTCCAGGCCAAGACCGCTCCCGCAGGTTGCGCTACCAACGCCGTGATGCGCATTAGCAACGGTACTACGTTCCAGGATTTGACCGTAAGCGCCGCCACCAACGATTCGGGGGCGATCAATAAGAATTATGTGGCCGGGTCGTTGCTTACTATTCTTGTGAGGACGGCCGCTGTTGGCTGTATCACCCCTCCGGCCGATGTAATGGCTGTGGCCCAATATAGGATGCAATGAGGATCAATGAGAGGACATCTCCAGAAGATACTAGGGATCAACGTGAGCGCTAGCATCCGGCTGTACGCCTCGGAGAGCAGCAAACGCGAGTGCCTTTGAAAGATGAAGCGACCTGTGGCCGAAAATTGCGTAATCTGTGGACACGCCGATGCAAGCGTGACCTACTCCGGACTGCGCTACCGCAAAAAGCCAACGCAGAAGACCTATTCTATGCTTCGCTGCGGCCGCTGCAGGCTGCTCTACGTATGGCCTCGTCCGGGAGAGTCTGAGCTGGGCGAGCTGTACACCGATCAGGACTATCGAGCAGAAGAATTGGCGGTTCGTTTGGCAGAGGACTGTCGCTTAGAAATGGACATCCTGCGGCGTCTGGAGCGGTATCTGCCCGACGGCCGCGTACTGGATGTTGGGTGCGGGGCGGGGCACTTCTTGAATTGCGCCCGGGAACGGGGATGGGAAACTCACGGAATAGAGATCGCCTCGCACAGCGCCGAGTTTGCGCGCGCTTCCTACGGACTGTCCGTGCAGACCAAGCCGGTCGAGGCATTGAGATTCCCTCCTGGGTTTTTTGATCTGATCACTCTGATCGGCGTCATCGAGCATGTGCCCAGCCCGGTCGAATTCCTGCAGAAGCTTGAGCCGCTGTTGCGGCCCGGAGGCATTCTGTTCCTACTCACCGACAATGTACGTAGCTGGATGCACTGGGTCATGCGCGACCGCTTTCCCTGGCTGATCCCGCCCGAGCACCTACAGCTTTTTTCTACCCAAAGCATGACCGTGTTGCTTCGCCGAACGGGATTTGAACTGTGCGGCATTCAGAGTATGGAAACCATATTCGATGATGCGGCGATCCGTGGAATCGCCGCGCTGCTGCGGCGAAACGGGAGACGGCTTTCCGCCAGTAGCGCCTTGCAAAAATGCGTGCGCCCCCTTCTTTGGGCCACCTATCCGGCGCGCTGGCTGTTGTGGCAGTTCAATCTGGGGGCGCAGATCTACGTCTTCGCGCGCAAATCCAATCCCCGAGGAGACCCGCTTTGACTGAGCTCGACAGCGCGCTCCGTGTGTCGGCCACCGTGATTGCGTTCAACGAGGAAGAGGACCTCGAGGAATGCCTGCGCAGCCTGACGTGGTGCCACGAGATCATATTGGTGGACTCCGGCAGCCAAGACCGCTCACGAGAGATCGCCGCGCGCTATGGCGCCAAGATTTTTGTTCGGTCGTTCGAGGGTTTCTCCAATCAGAAGAACTTCGCCGCCGAACAAGCCTCCGGCGATTGGATCCTGAGCATCGACGCGGATGAGGCGGTCTCCCCGGAGCTGCGCGAGGAGATTTGCCAGCGGCTGGCGTCGGAGACGCGGCTCGCCGGGTTTGCAATTGCGCGGCGAAACTTGTGGCTAGGGACACCAATTCGCCACGGCGGTTGGTATCCGGACCTTACGCTGCGACTGTACCGCCGGGGCGCTGGGGTGTGGCAGGGCCATTCACACGAGCAAGTTGTCGTGGCTGGCCCCACCGGCATACTCAGCCACAACATCATCCACAAGAGCCTGCGCGACATGCACGATCACCTGCGCAAGGGCTTGCTCTCGTCGGTGCTCGAGCTGAAGGAAGCCAAGAGTCGCCGGTTGCAGCTCTTCTGGTTCTTCCCGCTCGTCGTGCTGCGCAATTGCTTGCGCGATTTCTGGGCCGGCCAGAAGACGCTGTTTGCCCTGCGCCTGATTTACAAGAATCGCGTGAAAAACAGGGTTGATTTGGTCTGGCTGATTCCGCTCTACCCCTTTCTGCGTTTTTTCTACATGTACGTTTTTCGGCTTGGACTTCTCGACGGCCGGGAAGGTTTCTGGCTGGCGTACACCTCCGCGGTTGTGGACGCGATGAAGTACCTGAAGATCTGGGAGCACTTCGTGCGCCAGCGCGGGAAAGCCACTGAGCGGCAGGCGGCGCTTGAGGATACGACCAAGCTCTACCGGTCGGCCTCCCAGTAGGCGGCGCGGGTCACACGCGACGATGAAGCTCGAAGGCAAAACGGCAGTGGTGACCGGAGGCGGCCGGGGAATCGGTCGGACAATTGCGCTGGGGCTCGCGCAGGAAGGCGCCGACGTGCTGACGTTTTCGCGCACGCACGCCGAGGTCGAGGCCACTGTGGCCGCGGTCCGCCAGTGCGGGCGGCGAGGGATTGCTCTGATTGCGGACGTACGCCGCCCGGAAGACGTGGCCCGGGTGATGGACTGCGCTCTAACCGAGTGGGGCCGCATCAACATCCTGGTAAACAACGCCGGAATACAAGGCCCCATCGGGAAACTGCAAGACAACGACATCGCAGCCTGGGCCGATACGATCGAGACTTACCTGGTGGGCACGTTCTTGTGCTGCAAGAGCGTTTTGCCGCACATGATTGCACGCCGACAAGGGAAGATCATCAACCTCTCCGGCGGGGGCGCGGCCACGCCTCGGCCGAACTTCGGCGCCTACGCCGCTGCGAAAGCCGGTGTCGTGCGGCTGACCGAGACGCTGGCGGAAGAGGTCCGCGAGTTCAACATCCAGGTCAACGCCATCGCGCCCGGCCCCGTGTTCACGCGGATGCTGGAAGAGGTTCTCGCAGCGGGCGAAGCCGCCGGAGACGTGGCGTTGGCCGACGCCCGGCGCTGCCGCGAAACCGGCGGCACTCCGCCCGAACGCGCGGCGGCACTGACGGTGTTCCTCGCCTCGGCTGACTCCAATGGGCTCACCGGACGCCTGGTGAGCGCGCTCTGGGATGACTGGCCGGAGATGGCCCGGCAATTCGAGCAATTGTCCAAGATCGGAGCCTACACGCTGCGGCGCATCGATCCGCACGTCCTGCGGACGATCAGTCCCGCTTGGAAGTGGCTGTGCGGCGGAACGTGAAGCGCGGCAGGAGCGCAGATTGTTGCTTGTCGGAGAAAATTCATGCATGTGGTGGTTGATGGCCGGATGGTCTCGAACACCGGAATCGGCCGGTGGCTGGAAAACATTGTCGCGCACCTCGCGCAGGCCGAGTCCCGGCACCGCTTCACCGTTCTGGTGAACCCGGACAGCCAGCGCGTGCGCCCGTTCGCGACTGCGACGCGCCGCCTGGCGATTTCCGCCCCGCTTTATTCCATTCGCGAGCAACTCATTCTGCCATTGGAAGTATTTGGCTGCCGGCCGGACCTGGTCCACTACCCCAATTTCAATGTTCCTTTGCTCGGCCGGGCGCCTTACGTGCTGACTCTTTGCGACTTGATCTACTACGTCTCGGCCCAGGCGTGCCCTTCCTGGCTGGCGCATCAGTATGCCCGCTGGATGATCCGGGCTGCGGTCGCCAAGGCGCGGAAGGTCATCACTATCTCCGAGTATTCCAAGCGGGACATGGTCCGCCATCTTGGGTTGAAGGAGACGAAGATCGTGGTGGTATATCCGGCGGTGAATCTGGAATTGTATCACCCGGATCCGCGCGCGAAAAACGGCCGGCCCATCCAGAAAAAACTCGGCATCAAGCGTTCCTACATTCTCTATACGGGCAACCACGAGCCTCGGAAGAATCTACGCCGGCTGGTGGAGGCGTATCGCGAACTCTCCTGCCGCCGCGACTACCAACTCGTGCTGAGCGGGCGCAGCGACCCGCGGCGGAAGGCGCTCTACGACGCGGCGGCAGACTTGGTTGCGCGCGGCGAAGTGATCTTCTGCGGCGAGGTCGCTGAAGCGGACCTGCCGCAGCTCTACGCTGGGGCGAGTCTGTTCGTTTTTCCCTCGAGTTACGAGGGTTTTGGCTTTCCTCCGCTCGAAGCGATGGCCTGTGGGGCGCCGGTGGTTTGCTCCGCGGCGACGTCCCTGCCCGAAGTAGTTGGCGATGCGGCCCTGCTCGTCTCTGCAGAGAGCACCCTGGAGCTGCGCCAGGCCATGGAGCTCGCGCTGGGCAGCGCAAGCCTTCGCGCCGAACTCCGCGAGAAAGGACTCGCCCGGGCGCGCTCGTTTTCTTGGATAGCCGCGGCGCAGCAGGTGCTGAGGGTGTACGAGGAGGCAGTTCAAGGATAAGCCTGCGAGGAACCGGGCGGCGATGAAGCTGGCGATTGTCCATGATGCCCTGGTGAATTTTGGCGGCGCGGAGCGCGTGGTGGGAATCCTCCACGAGATCTTCCCGGAGGCGCCGATCTATACGACGGTGTATCTGCCCGACCGCACGCATGCGTCGCTGCGCGGCGCGGACATCCGGCCGACTTTCCTGCAGAAAGTGGTTCGCAACGAGTCGCAACTGAAGCTACTCTTCCCGCTGACCTACCTGACCATGCGCCGCCTGGATCTGTCCGGCTACGACGTGGTCTTGAGTTCCTCCACGTTTTGCGCGAAGAATGTCGTCCCGCTTGCCGGCGCCCGGCACATCTGCTACTGCTATTCATTCTTCCGCCCCGCCTGGGAATTCGACCAGTATGTTGCCGCGTACGACTGGAATCGCTTCGCGAAGGCTGTGCTGCGGCTGGTGTTTGCGGGCTTTCGCGGGATGGATTACCGGGCGGCGCAACAGCCGCACCGGCTGGTGGCCCTCTCGCACCACGCCGCTCGAAAAATCGAGCGGGCCTACTGCCGGAAGCCCGCCGTTGTGTATCCGCCCGTGGACGTGGCTCGCTACCCGCTGGCCTCGCGGTCGGAGGACTACTTTCTCGTGGTGTCCCGGTTGATGCCCTACAAGCGCATCGACATCGTCGTGCAAGTATTTAACCGGTTGCGCTATCCGCTCAAGGTTGTTGGCGCCGGCACCGATTTCGAGCGCCTGAAGATGCTGGCGGGGCCCAGTGTGGAGTTCATCGGCGCGGTCTCCGAAGAGACGCTGTTGGACTACTATGCCCGCTGTCGTTGCGTGGTCTGCCCCGGGGAAGAAGACTTCGGACTCGTGCCCCTGGAGGCGCACGCCTGCGGCAAGCCCGTGATCGCGCTGGGCCGCGGCGGCGCGCTCGAAACCGTTGTAGCGGCAAACGACACAGGCCACACTGGGCGCCCCGCCCGCGAAGCGACTGGGATCTTCTTCTACGAACAGACGACCGAGGCGGTGGTCGAGGCAGTTCGCTCGTTCGAGTCGCTTGAGTTTGTTGCGCCGGTCATCCGCAAGCGCGCCTGGGATTTCGACAAGTGCCGATTCCAACGAGAGCTCATTTCTCTCATCGAGCAGGACCTCGCCGCGCCTCACACTGGCTGAGCCGAGGAATCCGGCGCAGCCGGTGCTCAGTGCCCTTACCTTGTGGCCGCTTCGACCGCGAGCTCGGAGCGCACGATGCGCAGGTCTGCCTCCACCATCTGCTTGACCAGATCGGAGAAGCTCGTGACGGGGCTCCAGCCGAGTTCTTGCCGCGCCTTCGAGGCGTCGCCGACCAGATGCGCAACTTCGGCGGGGCGCAGCAGCGCTGGGTCCTCCACCACAAACTCGCGCCAATCAAGCCCCAGGTGGCGGAACGCAGCCTCCACGAATTCCCGCACCGAGCGACACTCGCCAGTGGCGAAGACGAACTCCCCCGGCGTGTCCTGCTGGAGCATCTGCCACATGCCCCGCACGTAATCGCCGGCGAAACCCCAATCGCGGCGGGCGTCGAGATTGCCAAGATGCAGCGCGCGCGCGAGCCCGAGATAAATGCGGGCCGCAGTGTGGGTGGTCTTCCGGCTCACAAATTCGAGGCCGCGCCGTGGCGATTCATGATTGAAGGAAATCCCGCAGGCAGCGAACAGGCCGTAGCTTTCGCGGTAATTGATGGTGATCCAGTGGGCGTACACCTTGGCCACGCCGTACGGGCTGCGCGGATAAAACGGCGTGGCTTCGTTCTGCGGGCTCTGCTGGCTGGCGCCAAACATCTCGCTGCTTGACGCCTGGAAGAAGCGGATGCGCGGATTGACGGCCCGGATGGCTTCGAGTAGCCGGGTCACGCCCAGTCCGGTGGTTTCCGCGGTCAGCTCGGGCTGATTCCAGGACGTGGGCACGAAGGACTGTGCCGCCAAGTTATAGACTTCGTCGGGATCGGCCTGCTCGAGTGCCTTGATCAGCGAGTTCTGGTCCAGCAGGTCTCCGGAGATCAAGTGGAGCCGGTCCTGGATGTGGCGAACGCGCTCGAGGTTTGGGCTGCTCGAGCGGCGAACGATGCCAAAGACGTGGTAGCCCTTCTCGAGCAGCAACTCCGCCAGGTACGAGCCGTCCTGACCGGTCACACCGGTGATGAGAGCCGACTTTCGCGTCATAGCGTTGTTCACAGAGCCTCCTCCGGAAAGGGTCGCCCGCTTGATCCGGCCTCCGGACGTGGCCGGCGGATGCCATACGGTTTGCGGCGGCATTGCTGCAGGATGACCTCGACAGCCGCGGCGAGGTCGGAGACCACAAAGTCTGCGGCAATGCCAGCCGGGGATCCTCCGGCAGCCTCGACGAGAAGCGTGCTGCAACCTGCCGCCTTGCCTGCCTCGATGTCTTTCCCCCTATCGCCGACCATCCAGGAATTCTTGAGACTGACCTGCAGCTCCTCCGCAGCGCGCACGAGCAGGCCGGGCTTTGGCTTGCGGCACGGACAGCCGTCAGCATCGTCGTGCGTGCAGGTGTAGATGGCGTCGAGCGGCACGGCGCGCACCAGACGATCATGCATGCGCCGCAGCTCGGCCGGCGCGAGCGCGCCGCGGGCAATGTCGGGCTGGTTGGTGACGACCACAGCCAGCAAATCGGCTCGGCGCAGGGCTTCAACGGCCGCGCATGTACCCGGCAGAACCGCAAATTCGGCCAGCGCTCGCGGAGACACGGCGCGGCCGTCGCGTCGGACCAGCCGTGTCAGCACGCCGTCCCTATCGAGAAAGACCGCTCGCCGCATGGGCACTTTTCTTTTCCGCGCCGGCACGAATCCGGTCCGCCAGGCAAAACGTCACCAGGTGGTGCAGCACGACGTGGAACGATTCGACGTGCGGCGTGGTGTTATAAGGCACCACAACGCAAACGTCGGCCAAGTCCTTCATCGCGCCGCCGTCAAAGCCGCTGAAGCCCAGCGCGTAGCCGCCGTGTTCCTTGGCGTACTGCAAGGCGCGCAGCAGGTTCTGTGACCACAGGCCCGCATGGTCGCGCCCGGCGCCGCCGTGGACGCTGATGCCCACCACGACGTCGCCCGGGCGAAACAGCGTCTCGAGTTGCGCGACATACACCTTGTCCCAGCCCTCGTCATTCACCAACGCGCTGACCAGCGGAACGTTGTCCACCAGGCTGATCACCCGCAGCCGCGGCTGCCCCGGCACAATGGTGCACTTGAACAGGTCGGCGGCCAGATGTGTAGCCGTGCCTGCGGAGCCGCCGTTGCCGCAGGTGAAAATCGTGCTGCCACGCTGCCAGGCGCCGTACAGCATTTCGATGGCGCGGTCGATGGCCTGCCGGTCAATCGTCTCCGCTACTTGCTTGATGCCCTCGAGATATCCCCCGATATATTCCTGGTTCTGCATCGGTTTCCCCCTCAGCAATGGAAATGACTTGCCCGGTACGCGCCGATTCATACGCAGCATGGGCCAAACGCAGCGCCTGCCAGCCGTCAAACCCGTCGGCCATCGGCCGGAGGTCTCCACGGATGGCGGAAGTAAATTCCTCCCACTCCAGGGCCCATGAAAAATCCTGGTCGGCGAACTCGACCTGCTCCTCGGCCGGTGGGCCGAACTCCGCCGGGCGGCGCCCGATGGCCAGGCGTTCGCGCCCGTAGCTGCCGCCCAGGCCTTCGACGATCAGATAGCCTTGCTCGCCGAACGCTTCGAACGAAAACAGGTTCTTCCACTGCGTCCAACTGGCGTGCAGGCTGGCCACCTGACCGCCGGGCGTAGTCAGCGTGCAGAAGGCGTTGTCTTCAACCGGCACCGGCCAGAACGCGCTCTGGAGCGTCGCTGAAACTTGGCTGAATTCGCCCAGAAACCAGCGGAACAGGTCGAGCGCGTGGATCCCCTGGTCCATTAACTCCCCGCCGCCGCTTTCGACTGGGTTGGCGCGCCACTCGCTCTCGTAGCCGGCACGTCCGCCGTGACCGTAGCGGCAGCGAATCCACATCAGCCGGCCGATGTGCCCCGCCTGCGCCAGGCCATGCGCCTGCCAGAGCGCGGGGTGGTGGCGGTGATTGAAGCCGGTTTTCAGCTTCGAGCCGTTTCGCAACGCGCTGGCCACGAGTTGCGCGGCCTCCGCGGGGGTCGTCGCCAGCGGCTTTTCGCACAATACGTGCTTGTGAGCCTCGAGCGCGCCGCGGGCGACGGGTGCGAGCCAGCGGTGTGGCGTCGCCACCACCACCGCATCCACGTCCGGTCCAGCCACCAGCGCTTCCCAGTCGGTGCCCGCCCGGCAGCCGTAGACCTCGGCCAGCGCTTGCGCCCGGCGCGCCTCTTGGTCCACTACGGCCACCAGGCGGGCACCGGCGTCGCGAGCCACTTCGCGGGCGCGTTTGGCGCCCATCTGGCCTGCTCCCACGATGCCTACGCGCAACATGACGCGCTCTCAGCGGACCTCGGTGAAGTGTCGCCCGTCGATGCGCCGCAGCGTGAACAACGCCGAACGGCCCAGCTCCGGCGCGCGCTCGGGCAGAGACTTCCAGTCGTCCCACACAGCACTGATCAGCTTGCCGGTCACCCCGGCAGCCGCCGAGGAGGCCAGGAACACCGCTAGCTCGGCGGCCAGCGCTGGCGGCGTCCCGCCATCAGCCTTCTGCTGCTTGGCCTTTGCGTGGAACTCCTCGCCGGCACGCTCCCCAGCGGCGAGGACTTGGTCGAGCAAGCGCGTATTGACCGCGCCCGGCGCAATCGTGTTGACGCGCACGCCGAACTCCTTGACCTCCTCGGCGACGGTTTCGGTGAGGCGCACCACGGCGGCTTTGGATGTGCTGTAGGCGCTGAAGCGGGGAAACGGCGCCACGGCGCCGCCGCCGGAAAAGTTGATGACGACGCCACTGCGGCGCGCAATCATTCCCGGCAGGACGGCGTGCATGCAAAAGACCGTGCCGAGCAGGTTGGTTTCGATAGCCTCGGCCCAGGCCCGCAGATCGTTTTCAACAAACGTCCCGATAGGTCCGTAGATGCCCGCGGCGTTGACCAGCGCGTCGATGCGACCAAATGTTTTCTGCGCCACAGCCACGACGCGGGTCACGTCGGCTCGCTGTGAAACGTCTCCGGCCAGCGCTAAAGAGCTGACCCCGCACGATGCCGATCGCTCGGCCACCCAGTCGATATCGTGCTGCGTGCGCGCCATGAGCACAAGGTTGGCGCCGGCGCGCGCGAACGCGTGCGCGACCGCTTCGCCGATCCCGCGGCCCGCGCCGGTGATCAAGACGGTTTTGCCGGCGAGTGTCATCGTGCCACTCCGCTTCCGGCGCGTGCTGCCGCTTCTTCGGGAATCCCCACGCCGCAGTAGTGGAAGCCTGCAGCCCGCGCCGCGCGGTCATCGAGGAAGTTGTGGGCGTCGAGCAGCACAGGTTGGCGCACGGCCCGCCGCAAGCGCGCCAAGTCCAGGCGCTTGAATTCCGGCCAGGGAGTCATGAGCAGGACAGCGTCGGCGGACTCCGCGGCCTGGTAGGGATCGGCGCAGAGCGTGACGCCGTCGGTTTCCGCGGTGGGTTCACCGAGCTGCGGGTCGAACGCCCGCACCTGCGCTCCGACCTTGCGCAGCCGCCGCGCCAGCGCCAGGGCACGCGAGCGACGCAGAGTATTTGTGCCGGGCTTGTAGGTGAGCCCGAGCAAGCCCACTCGCCTGCCCCGCAGGCCGCCGCAGGCGCTGTATATTTTCTCGAGCAGGTGGGACAACTGCTCGCGATTGACCGCCAGAGTCGCGTCGAGCTGCGAGGTCTTGCGGCCGAGCTGCTCGCCCAGGCGCCGCAGGGCCTGCACGTCGCGACTGAGCGTTCCGCCGCTAAATCCGGGCCCTGGGTCGAGAAACGCGTGTGCGCCGATGCGGCGGTCGTGCCGCAACGCGTGCACGACATCGCGCATGTCCGCCCCGCAGGATTCGGCCAGCCCGGCCAACTCGTTTGCCAAACTGATAGATGTGGCGAGGAAGGCGTTCAGGGCATGCTTGGTCATCTCCGCACTGGTCAGACTCATCGTCAGGGAAGGCGCGGAGACTCCCGCGTACAGGCGAAGCAGCCGATCCGCAGCCTCTTCGTCATCAGCTCCCACGAGCAGGAAATCGGGATGCAGGAAGTTGTGGAGCGCCTCTCCGAGGCGCAGGTTTTCCGGATGATAGACCAGGTCGAACCCGAGCCGCGGCGCGCGGGTGCGCAGCCGTTCGGCGAGCTGCCGGCAGGTGCCCACCGGCACCTGGCTCATCACGACAATCTCCACGCCGTGCGGCGCGTCCTCGACGATGGCGTCAAATGCCGAAAGGATCGCCGTTAGGTCGCTCTGGTCGTTTTCGTCCACCGGTGTGTCGAACGCGACGAAAACGTATTCGGCGTCGGCAAAGGCTTCCGAGCAGGAGAAAACGAACCGCAGTCTCCCTTCGCCGGTTTGCTCGGCGATAAGCTCGGCCAAGCCCGGCTCGTACACCGGCGGGGCTCCCCGCTGGAGCTTGCTGACCGTCCGGGGATCGAAATCGGTGCCGCAGACGGTGTGGCCCAGTTTCGCCAGGCCTGCTGCGGCGACGCAGCCCAGATGCCACAGCCCCGCCACCGCTAGGCGTGCCATGCTGCGCCCCCATTCCAATGGAAGGTGCCGTCGGTCAGGTTAGCCATTACCTTGGTGCCCTCGAAGTCGAACCGGCAGCGCATTTCGCGCAGCCCGGCGGCTTGCATGGCCCGGCGCAGCTCGTTGTGGCGATTCTCGGCGTAGAACACAAAGAATCCACCGCCCCCGGCGCCCGAGATTTTTCCTCCTAGCACGCCGTTTTCTTTCGCCAGCTGGTAGATCTGGTCGAAGGCCGGATTGCTGACGCGACTGGAGAGTTTCTTTTTTGCCTGCCAGTGCTTGTCCAGCGCCAGGCCGAAGTCCGTCAGGTTGCCCTTTTCGATCATCTCCAGGATCTGATAGCCCATCTCCTTGATGGCGTGCAGGCTTTCCACGACGATTTGCTGTGCCGTGGCGACCCCGCGGCTTTGTTCGGAGAGGATGTCGAGGCTGGAGCGCTCGGTCCCGGTGTAGAAGACTAGGAGGTTGCGCTGCAGCTCATCGAGTACGGAATCGGAAATTTCGGCAGGGGAGACCTCGACCGTGCCATCGCGCGCGATCTCCAGCACGGTCAGGCCTCCGAACGAAGCCATGTACTGGTCCTGCTTGCCGATGGGGTTGCCGAGAATCTCGATTTCCAGCCGGCAGGCTTCCTCGGCCAGCTCCCGGAAGCCGATCGGCTTGCGCTTCATCGTGTGCAGGGCGTTCAGCAGGCCCACGGCGTAGCAGCTTGAGGAGCCCAGGCCGGTGCCGGCGGGCACGTCGGCCATGGAAACGATCTCCACGGCGCGATCAATCCCGGCCAGATGCAACGCTTCGCGGGCAATCTCGTGCTGGAGCTCTTCCCGATGCGGCACGATCTCCGAACGGGTGTACTTCACGCGCACGAGGTCATCCACAATCGGCCGGTTGAGATTGATGAACATGTATTTGTCGATGGCCGCGGCAAAAATAAATCCGCCGTAGCGGGAGTAGTAGGCGGGCAGGTCGGTGCCTCCGCCTCCCAGGGTGATTCGAAATGGCGTGCGCGTGATGATCATGCAAGCTCGCCTTTCACGCGTGGGCCGCCGCCGGCCGCAAGACACCCTGTTGCTTCATTACCCGCGCCGCCTCGTCGTAGTTGTCCGGAACTTCCCGCTGCTCGCGGGCCCAGGCGACATAATCCGCGACGATCTGCTCGACCGAAAATTGTGGCGACCAGCCGAGCCTCCGCAATTTGAAGGAATCCGAGACGGTGTGCCGCGTGTCCCCGACACGGAATTCGCCCCGGAGCACCGGGGGGAGGTCCACGCCGGTAGCGGCCGCGACAATGCGCGCGAACTCCAGCACGGTCACGCCGCGCCTCCCGCCCACATTGAAGACTTCGAAGTCGCACTCCGCGCGTTCGAGTACGAGCAGATGCGCCGCCGCCACATCGCGGACATGGACGTAGTCGCGGAGCTGTTTTCCGTCTTCGTAAATGACCTGCGGCTTGTGGTTGAGCAGGCGTTGCGTGAACGTGCGGCAGACGCCGGAATAGGCGTTGTAGATCGAGTTCCGCGGACCCTGCACGATCGAATACCGCAGCGCCACGGTAGGGATAGCGTAGCGCCGGCCCAGCACGATCCCCAGCAATTCGGCCGCGTATTTGGAGATCCCGTAGGCGGTGTGCGGGTGGACTACGGACTCGTTAAACGGCGCCGGCGCGAGGGCGCGGCGGCACCGCGGGCAGGCGTGCTCCCATTCACCTCGCTGTAACTGCTCGAGCGGCCGCGGGCCGGGATGGAACACGCCGTGTTCGGCGCAGACGTACTGGCCTTCGCCATACACCGCCTGAGAAGAGGCCAGCAAGATTTTTTCGACGGGGAGATTTTTCTCTACGATCAGCTCATACAGCAGCGCCGTGCTGTACGTATTGGCGTGCAAGAACGTGCTGAAGTCCGGCATGTAGTCCTGGTAGGCGGCCAGGTGGAAGACGCAATTCACCCCGGCGAGCGCGCGTTCCCAGGCGGCGCGGTCGCGCACATCGCCTTCGATGAAGTCCGCATCCGCAGGCAGGTAGGCGGGTCGTCCCCGCGGGTGCACGCGAGGTTGCAGGCAATCGAGCAGGCGCACTTCGTAGTTGCGCTCCCGCAGCAGGTCGCAGGTATGCGATCCGATGAACCCCGCGCCGCCAGTAACCAGGACTCGACGCACCGCCACCGCCCTCAGTACGCCCCGCGGCCCCGCAGGACCGCCGGAATGGTCTTCAGCAGGATCTTGCAGTCCAGCCAGAAGGACGCCGACTGGATGTATTTGAGATCCAGCCGCGCCCATTCGTCGAAGCAGTGGATTTCGCTGCGCCCGTTGACCTGCCACAGGCAGGTGATGCCCGGTTTGATGCTGAGTTTGCGCCGCTGCCAGAAGGCAAACCGGTCCGCCTCCTCCGGGAAGGGAGGCCGCGGGCCGACCAGGCTCATGTCGCCCTTCAACACGCTGTAGAGTTGCGGCAGCTCATCCAGGCTGTACTTGCGAAGAAAGCTTCCCAGCAGGGTGACGCGGGGATCGTTTCGTATCTTGAAGACCGGCCCGCTCATTTCGTTGCGCGCAAGGAAGCGGGGCTTCAGTTTCTCCGCGTTGGGCACCATGGTGCGGAACTTGTAACTGACAAATGGCTTTTTGTTCATGCCGAGAACGTGCCAGCGAAAGAGCACCGGCCCGCCCGGCGAGGTCAGCTTGACCAGCAGGGCAATCATGGTAAACAGCGGCGCGAGCAGGAGCAACAAGGCCGCGGAGACCGCAACATCGATCGCGCGCTTGGCCAACAGATAGGCGCTTTTCCGCGGCACGTTGGATAGCGCGGCCACCGGCCGCCCAAGGAAGAGATCGAACGAAGCTTCGGTTTTGTCCAGCGAGTAGCCCAGGCGTTGCAAGTAGAAATCGGGCAGCACGGCGACGCGCAGGCCGAGCTCCAGCGCGGCGCCGATATGGCTCTGTGCGTCGGGGATGCGGTCCACCGGCATGGCGAACACGACGATGTCCACCGGATGCGCGAACAGGTAGGTGCGAAGGAGCTCGGTCGAGCCGAGCAGCGACACGCCTTCCACTTCTGCGGCTGCCTGCGCCGGTTCAGGGTCGAGGCAGCCCACCACCTGGTAGTAACCTTCCTCCGCCCGGCGCGTCTGCCGGATGAACTCCCTGGCCCGCTCCCGCGAGCCGATCACCAGGATGCGCGCGATGTTGTAGATGTGCGAGCGATGAGCCTCTAGAGCCGAGAGCGACAGCCAGCGCGTGGCGATCGAAACCGGCACGGCGAGGAGGCAGAACCCGAAGATCAGCAGGCGGCTGACGGCTTGCAGCTTGAAAGCAAAAATGACCAGCGAAAGCACTCCCAAGCCAAGCGCCTGGACGCGCATCGTCCGCCCGACGATCGTTTGCCACGAAAGCGGCGTGGCCGAGTGCAGCCCTGCCTGCTCGAGCAGCACATACCACAGGGGGAATATCAGCAGCAGTAGCCCGGTGTATGCCGAAAAGGGCTGCGCGGCGAATGCTCCCGCACGCAGGTGAGGTCGGTAGTAAGGGAGGAGGCGATAGGAAAGATAAAAGCTGGCGTTCAGGGAGAGGAAGCTGCCCGCCAGGAGCACGTGTCGCGTGCTCCAGAGGCCTGCGGGGTTTAACCGCGTGGACACAATCAGTTTCTCTTACTGCGGATGATGCTGCGAGAGCTCAACTGGCCATCTTGGCCTGGGCAATCTGGGCCATCGCCTTTTCGGCGTCCTGGTTGAATTGCCGCACGGTATCCCGGCTGTACTTGTGGTCCACCATTTTGGGCAGGAACTGCGGCGGGATCGTCACAATGTGCGCCCCGGCGATGGCCGCGTTTTGGACATCCATCACCGCGCGGATGCTACCCACGAGGACCTTTGCGGCGTAGTCCCACTCGTCGAGCCATTGGCGGACCTGCCGGATGACGGTGCCGGGGTCATTGCCCTCGTCCGCGACGCGCCCGGCAAAGATGCTGACGTAGGTGGCTCCGGCCTTCGCCGCCAGGGTGGCCTGGTTGAACGAAAGGATCGCCGTGGTGTTGATGGAGATGCCCTCCTGGTTGAGGGCATGGATCACGCCCAGGCAGGACTCGCCGTACTCATTCACCACGGGAATCTTCACCACGATGTTTGGCGCCCAGCGGGCAAACACGCGCGCCTGTTTAAGCATCTCGGCATGGTCGTTTGTGGTCACCTCGACGCTCACTGGGCGGCTTCCCAGCAGCGCACAGATCCGCCGCGCGCCCTCTTCGATGTCGTACACGCCGTCCTTGAGCATGATGCTGGGGTTGGTGGTCACGCCGTCAATCACGCCCTGGCGGAGCCAGCGCTCTATCTCCCGGTAGTTCGCTGAATCGAGAAAGAACTGCATGTGATGCCTCCTGGAAACGTGCGGCGCGCCAGCGCCGTCAGGGCGTCTCCTCTGCCTTGGCGTGTTCTTCGGAGCCGTAGTAATTATAGTGGTAGTAACGGTAGTAATCGTCGCTGCCGCGTACATCGAGGTTGTTCAGCACCACGCCAATCAGGTTGGCGCCAACGTCCCGCGCATACGCCTGCGCGCGCTGGGCCAGCTCCCGCGGTGTGACGCCACCCTTCACCACCAAGACCACGCCTTCGACCATCGTCGCCAGGATGCGGCTGTCGGCCACATTGAGCAGCGGCGGGGAGTCCACGACGACGAACTGGTATTCCGCCTTGGCTTCCCCGAGTAGCGTGCGCATGCGCTCGGAAGAGAGCAGCTCGGCCGGGTTGGGCGGCACCGGCCCGCACAACAGCGCATCCAGGCCGGCCTGCCCGGTCGGCTGCAAAGCCACGCGCCAGTCCTGCTGGCCGGTGAGGTAGCTGACCAGACCCAGGCCGTTGTCGATCTGAAAGACTTTCCGCACGCTCGGCCGGCGCATGTCGCCGTCAATGAGCAGAACGCGCTGGCCAAGCTGCGCGAGAGAAATGGCCAGGTTGCTCGAGATAGTGGTCTTACCCTCACCCGGCTGCGAGCTGCTGACCAGCAGCGTGCGCGGCGGCCGCTCGGCGGTGGAGAGCAGCACGGAGGTGCGCAGGCTGCGAAAAGCTTCGCCGAGCGCGGAATGTTTCGGCGAGCTAGCGTCGATGCGGTACCACTGCGGCGCCGCCGCGGTCTTCTCCGCTTCGCTGGTCAGCAGCTTGCGGCGGTCGTACAGGCCATAGACGCCTCCGCGGTGGCCATTGAGCGATTCCACCGAGGGGATCAGCGCCAGCGCCGGCAGGCCGAGGAACCGCTCGACGTCCTCGGAAGTCTTCAAGCTGTTGTCCAGATGTTCCTGGAGAAATGCTGCGCCGATGCCAAGCCCCAGTCCCAACACCACGGCCAGTGAAAGGTTCAGCAGCAGATTGGGCTTAGCGGGCTTTTTCGGCGGCTCGGCGGCATCCACGACGCGAATGTTGCTGGCCTTGAGCCCGGCGGAAACGCCTGCTTCCTTGAGCCGTTGCAGCAGGCCTTCGTAGAGCTGCTTGTTGGTATCTACTTCGCGCTTCAGAATGTTGTACTGCACCGAGCGCTCCGCAATCACGTTCGCCTGTTTCTGCTGCCCTTCGAAGGCTTGGGAGACCAGGGCTTCCCGACGTTGCGCGGCCAGGTAGTCGTTGGTAATTCGCTCGGCGATGCGCCCGCGTTCGCGCGCCAGCACGGAGTCGATCTCCTGGATCTGGCTCTGAATCTGCTTCACCTTGGGATAATCGGGCGTGAAAGTGGTCTCGAGCAGGGCTTGCTCGCGCTTGAGTTCCGCCAGGCGGACGGTGAGCTCTTGCAGGAGTCGGTTCTCGGCAATGCCGGGCAGCGAGCCATAGTCGCTCGCCTGCACCAGCCGGTAGAGCGACTCCTTCTCGTAGCGCGCCGCCTGCGCCTTGGTGAGCTCTTCCTGGAGCTGGCGCAGCCGCTCGTTGACGATGTTTTCCGGCGCGCCCTTTTCCGTCTCCAGGAACAGCAGCCCGTTTACCCGGGCGTAGCCTTGCAACTCGTCTTCTGACTTCTCCAGCCGCGCCTTTAGCTCGTGCAACTGCTGCGAGAGCCACTCGGAAGCCTTCTGCGTGGCCTCCCAGCGCACTTCCAGGTTCTGCTCGATGTGGTGGGAGGCCAGGGCATTGACTACCCGGGCCGCAAGCTCCGGGTTCTCCGATTCGAAACTGATTTCCACTAGCCGGCTGCGCTTGATGGGATCGACGGTGAGCCGGTCGTTGAAGCGCGCCAGCGCGATCTGGTAACCCCTGGGGTCGCGGTCGGTGGCGCCCGCGACAAATGTTTGAGGCAGCGACGCGCCGTCGGCGTCGGTCTGGCTGCGGCGGCCGGCGCGAGGGTTGAATTCGGTGAGCCGGTCCAGCCCGAACTGATCAATCACGCGCCGTGCCAGGGTCTCGCTGCGAAGAATCTTGTACTGCGTTTCCAGGTAGGTGTCTGAGACCGTCTCGAGCGCGAACAGCTCCTGCACCGTCAGGATGTTCGGATTTTCTTTTTCGATCTCGAGCAGCGCCCGAGCGCGGTAGATGGGCTTCTGCTTGAGCGTGCCCAGCAGCACGATGGTGAACAGAACCGAAAACAGCGTCACGATGGTCCAGCGGCGTTTGCGGATTACCCGCCAGTAGGCCAGCAGGTCGGGCGACTCGCGCATCTCCACCGTTTCCGGGCGCAGCAGCGGAGCCGGGCGCGCTCGCTCGAGGGTTCCCGCGACGGGCTCGTAGACCTGAATCTTGTTTACGGGTTCCACGTTATCTCCGGAGGACAATCAGGCCGCTGATCGTGGTGATGGCCGCTTCGCTCGCGCGGTACAGCCCGCTGCGCGCATCGCTATTCGGTATGAACACGATGTCTTTCGGCCGCAGGACCGGGTCGGCGGCTTTCCCCGAAAGGATTTTCCCCAGGTTGATGGCGATTTCGGTGCGCGTCCCGGTTCGTTCCTCGGTGCGGATGATCCGCGCATGGCTTTTGGCCGAGGTGCGCGTCAGCCCTTCGGCCAGCGCGATGGCTTGCAGCACCGAGATGTTTTCGTTGCTCTTCAGCAGAAATCCTCCGGGCTTCTTGACCTCGCCGACGACGTACACAATCCCGGCGCGAGTGACCTTGACGACGTCGCCGGGATAGACCGAGCTGTTCCATCGGGGATCGCCCGAGGCGAGCAGTTGCTTGAGGTTGATTTCAATTGTCCCGGACCCGGCCGAGGTGGCCGGCTCTGTAGAAGTCGCTTCTGTCGCGGCGGTTTCCCCGGCCGGGGACGCCTCCGCCGGCGGGGCCTCTCCCTCCAGGTTCGCGCGCTCGCGAGCCTGGAAGCCGGCGCCGCGCATCACCAGCACAGTATCGCCGGCATCTTCGGCCAGACCCTCGGCCATCGAAAGAAGCTCCACGACGGTCTTGGCGCCGCGGACTTGAAAGACTCCTGGCTTCTTCACCGCGCCGAACACCGAGACGGCATGACTTTGCATCTCGCGCACAAACACGCCCACATGTGGTTCTTTCATGTAGGTGCGGCGAAGCAGCTCCTCAAGAACAAATTCCAGCTCCCGCGGAGTCAGGCTGCCGGCCTGTACGGCGCCCAACAGCGGCAAGGAGATCTGGCCGCCCGCCGAGACGCGCTGCGAACGGTTCAGTTCCGGAGCTTCAAACACAGTGATGTCCAGCAGGTCGTCCGGTCCGATGCGGTATTCGTCCGCGCCGGCCGCAGGCATCTGTGGATCGAGCATCTGCCGCAACTGATCGAGGCGCTGGTTGTACTCCTGCGCGGTCCGGCCTTCGAATTTTGGACGGCCCTGGGCAGCAGGCTCGTTCTGGCCCCAAATGGGCGCCGCGGCCGCAGCGAAGAGGATCCCCGCGGCCAGCAGTGCTGGCACGGAACGGTAAACTCGATTGCGCGTGCTCGGGCCGGCTGTCTCTTGCTTCATTTTCACTGCCCCTCCGTTAGTCGGCGGCGTTCACCTCGGCGCTGCCACCCCATGGGGGTGTGTTCCCTATCGCTGCTGGGGGTCCCCCGCGACCGCACTACGGAACCCCCCTGCAAACACCTCGAGCCTTGGCGCAGCGGTGCAAGGCTCGAGCTATCCAACGAGCAGGGCTTGCCAAAGACCCACGCCGGAGGTGGGTCTCCACGCCGCTTGGGGCAGTCCCCTGGCTACCCCGCGATTACGGGCAACTGATAGTGTTCGGGGAAACCACGACGCAGTCTTGCGGCTGGCTGCGGCGCAATGCCTGCACGCCCAGCGCCAGGCCGGTAATGCCCGCGGCCGCGCCGACCACCGTGACGATCGTCAATAGCGAACTCGTTCCTCCGGTCGCGGTCGGCCCTGGCGCCACCGTGGCGTCCATCGTGGTTCCTTCCTTCACTTCTACGGTGCGGTCTGTTGCCTTAACCACAGCAGTGCCCTTACGCGCCATCACCTTTAGCCCGCGGCCTTGGACGGCAACTTCGTAGACTCCACCTGCCGGGCCGGCGGCCTGGATGCGCACGCCGTTAGCCTCGATCACGACCGGGTCGGCGCTGCGGTTCACCACGGCCAGCGCGCCGCGCTCGAGCGCGACCGTCACCTGGTCGCCCGTGCGGCTGATCCGCGCCGCAGTCAGTGCGGGCAGAAAAACCTGATTGCCTTCGGGAAGCGACAGCCCCGAAGCTGTATTCTTCTGGGTGCTGATGCGGTCGCCTGTGAACACCGTGGCCTCCGCCGGCACCGGCGCGCCATTCACCTCTGCTGTGCCTTTGGTATTGATCTTGCCCACCACGGCGGGTGAAGCGGCCGGAGCCACCGGCGCGTAGACCAGTAACACTGCCAGCAACATCGCAAGTAACGCCCTGCATCCCATGGATTCCTCCTCAGAGATTAGTCTTTGGCTGTCATTACTTCAGTACTTCAGTCTTGCTGTAAGGGCCCGGCGAAGGGGTTGGAGCTGACGCAACACGAAGGAAGGGGGAGGAAATGGGGGCTCAGATACCGACATTCATTCACCCCCGGCCGTACACGAGCGGGCAACATTGGTCTCCTGCTGTTTTATCAATCAGTTCCCAAATCGCTCGACAGTCCACCCTCGAATCCAAAATGGAACTCATTTCGGGCGATTTCACCCTGGTTATTGCAAACGCCGTGCCATAGCTTTGTGCCAATTGGAGAAACTCTTGCAGGATGCCCAGGGTTCGGTTGTTTGGTGTTCAGCCTTCAGGTATCTTCGTTTGGTCCATGGTTGACATTCATTGCCACATCCTTCCGGGTCTGGATGATGGCCCGGCCACCCTCGATGAGGCCATCCAGATGGCCGAGATGGCCATTGCCGACGGAATTACACATGTGGTGGCCACACCCCACGCCAATGCCGAGTATCAGTTCTCTCCCGATTTGGTACGCCAGCGCCGCAATGAAATCCAGGCGCGCCTGGGTGACCGCCTGACACTGGCCACGGGTTGCGACTTCCACCTGAGCTTTGAAAATCTGCAGGATGTGCACCAGAATTCTAAAAGCTATACGATTAACCAGAAGAGTTACCTCCTGGTGGAATTCGCTGACTTCTCCATTCCACCCACGATTGACGACACCCTCCACCAACTCCAATTGGCGCGGCTAACGCCGATCATCACCCATCCAGAGCGCAACGGGTTGATCCGCGCCCAGCCGGAAAAGTTACACCGGTGGATTCACCAGGGGTGTTACGTGCAGGTGACGGCGCAATCGCTGTTGGGCCGGTTTGGACAGCGCACGCAGCGCGTGGTGGAAACCTGGCTGGAGGAAGGGCGCATCCACTTCTTCGCCAGCGACGCCCACAACCTGAAGTCGCGCCCACTGCGCCTGCGTGAGGCTTTCGATGCCGTGGCGAAACGCCGCGGGGAAGCTGAGGCGCGCGCGCTGTTCCGCGACAACCCGCTGGCGGCGTTCGAGGGGCGGCCGTTGCCTTTCGTTCCCGAGCCACCCGAGAGCGAGACCCCGGGCCGGCGCTACCGCCGGCGCAAGCGCTTCTTCTTTTTCTAGCTGCTTTTCTATTCGCCCGAGTTTTCCGGCATGGGCTTCATCCGGCGCTCCGTCGTCAGAGGAGCCGCAGCAGGGTGTCACGCAGGCTGTGCTGCTGCGCCGAGTCGAGTTTGGCGCCCCCAGCGGTGAGGTAGAACACATCGATCACCTTCTGGCCCTCGGTATCGATGAGCGCGACTTCGATCGTGCAGCCCATCTCGGCCATCGCAGAGCTCACCTGATAGAGCAGGCCCGGGCGATCCTGGGTGATCAGCTCGAGAAGCGTGCTGTGCGAGGAGCTGCGGTCATCGAAGCGGACTTCGGTGGGGATCTTGACCTTAGCGGCGGACGGTGCCCCGGCGTGCAGCCGCCCGCTGAGCAGTGTCTCGAGGTCCGCGAGGCCTGCCAAGACTTCCGCCAGATTCTTCTTGAATCGCGCCACTTCGGTGGGGTTCAGCACCAGGGTTCGAAAAGGGTCCACAAAGCGAAACGTGTCCAGCACGATGCCGGCCTTATTGGCGAACGTCTCCGCCTTCAGGATGTTCATCCCCCATGCCGTCAGCGCCCCGGTGAGCTGGGCAAAGTGCGCGGGATGCCGGGCGGTGAGAACAGTCAATTCGTAATCGTGGGGCCCGGGACGAAGAAGCAGCGGCGCCTCGGTCTTCGCCAGCCGGCGGGCCATCTGGAAGTGCGTCGCGATCTCTTCCGGCGAATGCGTGAACAGGTAGCGCTTGGGGAAGCCTTGGAGATAACCGCGGAGTTTTTCGGGCGTCACCGTCCGGGGTAGAAGCGCACGGATGCGTTCGGTCTGAGCGAGCTCGTTTCCGGCGCCAGCGATGCGGTCTTCGTCCAGGTTGCGGGTCAGCGCGTTGGCGGTTGCGGCGTAGAGTTGCCAGAGCATCTCCGCCTTCCAGGGGGTGAGTGCTTCCGGGCTGACCGCCTTGATGTCCGCATAGGTGAACAGGCAAAGCCGCTTCAGCCGCTCGGTCGTGCCGACGGTTTCGGCGAAGCTGCGGATAGTCTCCGGCTCGAAGATGTCGCGGCGCAATAACGTGGCGGACATCAGCAGGTGATAGCGGATGAGGAAACAAATCTCTTCGCGGTCGGCGGGCTCGACCCCGAGACGCTCCAGGGCGGGCTCGACCGCGTCCAAGCTGCCCTGGACGTGATTGGGATCCGCCATGCCCTTGCCCACATCGTGGAACAGCAGCGCGAAGAAAAGCAGCTCGGGGCGCTCGAGTTCGGCAAAGATCTCAGCGAACCCTCGCTCCCGCTCGCTCTGCGGCGACCGCAGGCGGTGCAGATTCTCGATGGTCAGAAAGGAGTGTTCGTCCACGGTGTAGCGGTGATAGAAGTCGCGGATCACCAGCGACTCGATGGCGCCGAACTCCGGGAACAGACCGACGAGCACGCCTAACCGGTGCATGGCCCGCAACGCGTCGGCCGCCGCGGGCGCAACCAAAATCTCGCGAAAGCGCGGCCAGAGCCCCTGCTGCCGGGCGGCCGGGTCCGGCCATTGAGGGAGCGCCTGCTCGACTGAGCGCTCGGCCGCGGCGCTCAATAGCAGCCCGTGGCGCGCCATATACTCAAACAGGCCGAGTAGTCCGCTCGTCTCTCGCAACGCGGCTGGCTGCTTGGGAATAATTCGGCCGCGGGCGACAGTGAAATCCGCATTGGAGAGGCGCGAGCGCCAATCGAGGAACAGGTCGTAGAGGGACGCCCGCGCCGCCACCGCCTCTTCCAGAAGTTGCGAGGCCAGGTGGCGGACTGCCCGGGCGTGGCGGAAATAAGTGCGCATCCACTGCTCGGCGGCCAGTGGTTCGGCCGGCCGGCAGCCGATCCCCGCCGCGGCCGCTTCCGCCTGGAATTCATAGGTCAACTGGTTGAAATCGCGTTGCTGGCGATAGTGGAGAAAGCATCGCGCCGCGGCGAGAAACTCGAAGGCCCGGCCGCACTCCTCGCCCAGCTTCGCGGGCCACAACCCTTCCGGAGTCACCCAGCGCCGCTGCTCCTCCAACTCGGCGAGCAGCGCCAGCCATTCGGCGAGCTGGTAATCTCGCAGGCCGCCGGGGGCTTCCTTGAGATTCGGCTCGAGCTCAAAAATCGTGTGGCCGTGCCGGGCGTGGCGCTGGCGGGTCAGCTCCGCCAGGTTTTGAACCATTTCCTGGCGTTCCCGAGCGACCAATTTCGGGAGCAGCTGCTCGCGAAGCTCCGCGAAGAGGCGCCCATCGCCGGCCAGGTGGCGGGCGTCCAGCAGAGAAATGGAGAACTCCACGTTGTCGCGGTCGAGCTCATCGCACTCCTCGAGCGTGTGCGAGGCCGGGCTGACCCGCAGCGTCAGGTCCCAGAGTGCCCGCGAAATCCCGCCCACGACCTCCCGCCGCGACCCCTCGACATGGCTGTCGGCCGATAGGAAGAGCAGGTCCACGTCAGAATGGGGGAACAGGGCGCGGCGGCCATATCCGCCCAGCGCGGCAAGGCAAAAACCCTCCTGCGCGTGGCGCTCCGCGGGAACCAGCTCGGCATACAGGTGCGCAACAACTGCATCCACCAGAGCGGAACGCGCCACCACGGCGGCGCGGCCGTCGCCGCTCGACTCGAATTTCCGGCGAAGCTTGGCGGTCTCGGCTAGATAGAGGTCTCGCAGGGAGAGCTTCGCGGGGGAAAACGACTTCAGCGGAGAATCCAGATCCGGCGCTCCTGTCTTGCGGAGCGGGGAGAGCGGCCCGCGGTCCACGGCAGCCCATGGACGCATGGCAGCGTTGCGGCGCGGTGCCGAAACGGCCTACAGGGCGTTCTCTCCACGTTCCTCGTTGCGGATACGGATGGCTTCATCCACGTTCGACAAGAAAACTTTTCCGTCTCCGATCTTGCCGGTCTTGGCGGCCTTCAGGATCGCCTGAACCGCGGCGTCCACCAAGTGGTCCGGCAGGACCATTTCAATCTTGATCTTGGGCAGCAGGTCCACGGTGTATTCGCGGCCGCGGTAGACTTCCGTATGACCCTTCTGCCGGCCGTGGCCGCGCACGTCGCTCACCGTCATCCCTTCGACGCCAATTTCTGCCAGGGCTTCTTTGACCATCTCGAACCGCGAAGGCTGAATGATCGTTTCGAGTTTTTTCATGGCACGCCATCCCCCGGCAGTGGCAGCGAGAAACGGTCTCCTGCCCGTGCGGGGCAGAAGTCGCCATCCGCCCCGGAGTTACGCCTCCAGGTTATACCCTTCCTCGCCGTGCTGCGACACATCCAGGCCCTGAGTCTCCTGCTCCTCGGGCACCCGCAGACCGATCAGCAGGTCCACCACGACGAGGATGATCAGAGTGCCCACGATGGAGAGGATCCAGGCCACGGCGACACCGAGGAACTGGTTCCACA